>MDSV01007273.1_pt1 | contig 61059 bp, 46 predicted proteins | sample 810851 | NCBI WGS metagenome assembly MDSV01 (sample SAMN05326640, study PRJNA326480) | marine metagenome | isolation source: seawater | place: Atlantic Ocean: North East | collected 2012
GAAACCATCCCTTTCCCACCACCGATGCGGGACAGGGGTGTGACCGATCAGATCCGGAATATGCTAGAACCAGCGCTACAGGAAGGAGACATTGCTCCATATATCGACGCTCTTGAGCCTATCTTCCGAGAACACGATCCGGTGGAAGTAGCAGCAGCAGCTGTAGCTCTGCTAAGAAAAAAATCAGGGTCCGCCGACCATGCGCAAACACACGGATCATCCACTGCCGCAGCGCGAGCACCCGGAACTCCTTCGTGGTCAAAGCTGTTCGTCGGCGTAGGTGAGCGTGACGGACTCAGTAAGGGCGACCTTCTTGGCGCAATCACAGGTGAGGCTGAATTAACTGGTGATTCAGTCGGGCGGATAGAGATCCGGGAGAGCCACTCTATAGTAGAGGTCCACGAGTCAGTCGCCCGGAAAGTGATTCAAGCCCTCAATGGTACGAGCCTACGAGGCCGCGCAGCGAGAGTGGACTTCGACCGCCCTCGTGCCAAGCCAACAGCCCGTAAAAGTCGTCCCGCGCGCTAACAAAGAGGCCACGTCGCGCGCGCGACGTGGCCTCTTACTTTATTCGGCCCAAGGCTCCTACGAGGAGGAGCTACTCCAGGCTAGCTTCGCCCCTTTGGCCAACCGAAAGACTCAGTTCACAGCGTCCTTCAGACCCTTACCGGCCTTGAACGCAGGACTGTTGCTCGCAGAAATCTGAATCGACTGCCCTGTACGGGGGTTGCGACCCATGCGAGCCTTGCGGTGCTTAACCTCGAACGTGCCGAATCCAGTAATCTGAACACGATGGCCACCGCTCAGAGCGCCGGCAATAATCCCGTCACTAGGGGAGAACATCGCGTCTACCGCACGAGATGCGTCAGCTTTGGTCATACCAGCAGCTGAGGCGAGGGCATCCACAAGGTCGGACTTGTTCATCTGATGGCTCCTGATTTGGAACGAGAATGATGGAAATTTCGCGACCGAGGCCGCAGTGAGTGCAGACCGAAGAAACTGCGAAATCCATGGTGCCTAGAGCAGCTGAAAAGCCCCGTAGGATCAAGTGTTTCCGTGCCTGCGAATAACAGCATGACCTACGGTACACACCCCTTTCCGAGTCGTCAAGGGAAAAACCCGTGAAAACCCGCGCAGTTACTTGCGATTCTCATTCTCGTGCAAGCTGGTCGCACTGGAGGACTACTCCGAGCTTACGCTCATCTCATTCCTGCCACCCGGTACAATATGCAGTACCGGGGGCTTTGAGCTCTACTATTTGTAGCGGTAGGTAACGCGGCCTTTCGAGAGGTCGTAAGGGGACATCTCAACCTTAACTCGATCGCCCTCCAGAACCCGAATGTAGTTCTGCCGCATCTTGCCCGAGAGATAGGCATGCACCTCATGGTCGTTCTCGAGCAACACTCGAAACGTCGCGTTTGGTAGCACTTCAGTTACAGTTCCTTCAATCTCAATCGCGTCTTTTCCCACGCTTTCCATCCATTGGAGGCTTAGCCCTTAGGCGGACATGCTGAGACGCCGACGGGCTTTGTAAGGGGACAACCTTAACGCTACTGAGCTACGGTCGCTACAGGCGGAACCGATAGCTCAGTTTGACGAAAAGTCCGTCTTCGGTCGGACGCACGTCTTCGAAGCCAAACGCTCTGGCATCAACCATCTGACGTGTGTAGCCGAAAAAGAACACAGTTCCCGGCGATGGTTCGTAACCCAAGAGCCCTTCGATTCTAAAATCGTGATTCGATCCGCCAGAGCGCGGAGAGCAGTCGGCCCCTGCACACCCAATCAAAGGCAGACTCGCTACACCATCTTGAAGCGCTATCGATTCTTGGCTTCCATACTCGAAAATGCTCCGCAAGAAAAAAGCTCTTGAAAACTGGTACCTTAGTTTCGCTCTAGGAATGATGGCGGTCGAATGCTGAACGCCATCGCTTCGGCGGGTCAGTCTACTCCAGTTCGCTCCCACCTCAGCCGATACCGATCTCGTCGGGTATAGATTCAGACGAGCCTCACCGGAAAAAGAATTGGCAGGCTCGACAGCCACATTGTACCACCGGTCAAAGATGGGTCTTTGACTGCGAGTCAAACGTACGTTGCCTCTAATCTTCTCCCACTTATTGACCCATATTCCAACAGTTGCGCTCGGGAGTGCATCGAAAAGCTCTTGGCCTGGACGGAACGGCCGCTTGCCACCCACTGGATCCTTCACAAACAAGCCTTCGTACTGCTCAGGCTGAAAGACAAATCTAGAGAACTTATAGTTTGCCCAAACGGTCACATTGTTTTTGAAGCTAAACCTGCTGCTGAGTTGAACTTCTCCTTCTTCCAATCCCTCGCCACGCCAGAAGCGTTCATGATCCCAGAAAGCCTTAACCTCGAGCGATGGGCCGATTGATTCAAAAAAAGCCCCGCGCTTCCCGTACCACGTGTACGATATTCGCGAATTCGCTTGGGCGGTTCCTATCCGCTGAAAAAACCCACTCCCAGGCTTGAAACTCTGCTGTGTGTCTTCAAATTCGGCGTTTAGCTGGAGCGTCCTCCCTGCTCGCGCAAAGCGCAAAGAGCCCATTGCTCCATCCTTCCTATCCCTTAGCATCACGTTGTTTGTAAAGCTCCGAGCCCCCATTACGGTGAAGGTGTAGCGGCCACCAACCTGGATTCGAGCATCCGCGCCCAGCACACGATTAAAATCATTAGAGTTTGACGTACGATCCGTGTAAACCGCGCCGATTGTGGAAGAGGTGCCCAAGTCTGCGCGTGCCCTCAGAAGGTTCACATAGATATCCTCCTGACCCACTGAGAAGGTCTCGTCAATCGCTCCCAGGTAACCGACACTTAACCCACCTATTTTACCGGTCAGCTTTCCCCCAGCGATCGGATTCTGAATCGTACGAGTGTATACGAGTTGCTTGGGCATACCGAAGATTTCGGTGCCTTCAAGAAAAAATGGACGAGCTTCCGGGTAAAAAAGTGCGAAGCGTTCATTGATCTGAACCTGACCAGCATCTGCCTCAACCTGGCTGAAATCCGGATTGAAGGTGCCATCGAGAGTCAAGTTGGACGTTATGCCGTACGTGGCGTTAAACCCGAACTCTCCCGCTGGATTAGCATGGACGAAGTTTTCGCTATCGTCGACGGATCCGTTTCGTGAACCGGTGACGAATGGGTTGACCTCCATGAACAGGCCCATGTCCAGTCCCCGCAGCCCATTCAACTTACCAGCCTGAGCCAAGCGATTCGCTACTGAGCCTGTTATTGGAGCCCAAGAGCTCTCATAGCCGTTCCGCTGAATCTTGCGCTCTACCTGAAGGCCCCAGGACTGCTCGGCAAGCTCAGGAAACCGAAGGCTCTTGAACGGAATCCGGATCTCGGCCTGATAACCCCACTGAGTTATTTCTGCATCCGATTCCCACAGGAAATCCGGGTTGTCATCAATCGGTGAAAACATTCCCCGCCCGCGGCGGCCTGTACTGCCTCCTATTTCATTCCAAAGCCCGTCATGCTGGACGCCATAGGGGTTGACCGTGAACACATAGGCCCTGCGCTGATCATCAAACGTGTCAAGAATGAAACGGACGTAGTCATCGGTATATGTGTAACTATCCCGATCTGTTAGGGTCGCTCTTATTGAGGCGGGGCTTTCGTCGAACGCTTTTACAGCGAAGTAAATCGCTTCAGCGTCTACGAGCACGAGAATTTTAGTGTCCTGGGTCGCCTCCGATCCCTCTATGGGACGAAACTGAGTGAACCCGTCTAGCAAAGCGGCATGCTCCCACGCCTCGTCATCGAGGCGTCCGTCTACTTCGATCCCGGCAACCTCAACCGCGGGGGTTTCGACCTCAAGATCGCTCGGGGATCCAGGCTGAGCCAAAAGCTCATGAATTCGATCACCGGGGTCGGACAACCCTAGCACACTGAAGGTGGGTTCTGCCTCCACTAAGCTCGCGGACAACGCTCCTGCAATGGCGAGCTGAAAGAGGATCGAAGTCATTGGGGGTCCGACGGTTCGAGAGCGCGTCGCGGAACTCAGCCCGCAAGCTTAGGGAATAGATATCTTTCGGCTGTTTCCATGACACCTAGAACTAATACCCTGCTGAGAAAGCTTATACCCTGTGACTCTTAACCGTTACTCGGATGCGGAAACGAGGGCTCTCGGATCATCGTTCCGCTCAGGCGAGGCGCTTGAGTGCCCTCGGTGTGATATCCCACTCGACCGCCGAGCCGTGTCACCCCGCAAAGACGTAGCATACGTTCGAGACCGCATGTGGGTCACCTGCGCAGGCTGCTGTCGCACTGCGATCTTGGACAGGAGACCGCAGCAGTGATTGACCTCATTTTCGTGGGAACCCTGACGGTTCTGACTGCAGGGGACCCAACCCCAGAGCTGCCTACCAGAAAAGCCCTCTCAGACGCTCTAGGGACATCTCGCCTCGCGGCGTCAGTAGTCGACGTAGAAATTCAGACAGCAGACGGCCAGTCGGTCCGTGTTCACGTTCTCCCTTCTGAAGACTTGGGGCTGGTACATGCAGCGGGGCTGCGGGGTTACCCTCTACGCTCAGCTTGGCGGCACTTGTCACCTGAAGACTTCCGTATCGTAGGAACTGCTCGCCAGAAAGCAGACTGGATATTCACGCATCGCTTCTGCTCTCGATGCGCTGCGCCGACCGCACTAGATCCTGAGACTCAAAGCATCCGTTGTCCCGAGTGCGGACAGATGCATTACCCGCGGATCTCACCCGCTGTGATTGTGCTGGTCCAACGGGGCCGACGAGCACTGCTCGGGCGCTCTCCGCGGTTCGCCGACGGAGTTTATTCAACGCTTGCCGGATTTGTCGAACCGGGAGAGACACTAGAAGAGTGCGTACACCGAGAAATAAAAGAAGAAGTCGGCATCCGTGTTCACAACATCCGATACTTCGGGAGTCAATCACACCCATTCCCAAACTCGCTCATGGTCGGCTTCATTGCCGATTGGCTTGATGGAAACCTACTTATCGATCCGGATGAACTGACTGATGCACAATGGTTCGATGCCGACGACCTCCCGTTACGGCCACATCCAAGATCAATTGCGTTTCGACTCATTGAAGACTTCAAGCAGCGGATCCAAGAAGAAGACGGGTCGCGTTGACTCCACACCCGTCGGTCACAAGGTTGAGGCTCCCGTCCGTCCCGCCAAGCCACCCCCTCAATGCGCCTTCCGATCGCTCTCGTTCTTCTCAGCGTACTAACGTTCTCCCAAGCGATCTCAGCACAAAGCCATAGCGTTCTTCCTAGGACCACGACACTTCCAGCATCAACGCGCGCGATGGCCCTAGGAGACTCCTACGTTCTCAACTCGGGCAATGCTGATGTGCTCTTCTATCACCCCGCCCTTCTAGCGCGCGCGACTGGTTTCGGGGGCAGCCTGCAACGCTGGGGGAGCGCTTCCTCGGCAGCTTCAATGTCCGGAGCGTTCGAATTTCTTGGGGGCACCCTAGGCATCGGACTCCGAACCCTTCAGTACAGTACGAAGTCCGAAGATGAGCTGCATGCCCCCATAGGGCAGGGCCACCACTTTAGGTCGGGTGGAGACCGAGGCTATGAGCGTACCGTCAGCATCGGCTACGGCCTTGAACTCTCAGGAGCGCTTTCTGCAGGCCTCGCGGTAGACCTGCTCGAGACACGGTTCGAGTCTTTGCAGCAAAACATCATGCTCATCGACTTCGGGATTTCTGCAGACCTAGGCCCCATCGGAGTCGGCTTGACAGCCCACGACATCGGTAACAAACCCTTCCACGACGTACTTGACGAACCGTTTGAAGATTTTGGCCCCCGGCCATCTCGCATCGTCCTCGGAGCCGGTGCCTATGGACAACAGGTGGGCATCTTTGACGTTGGACTTGCGGCCAACGCAGGCCTCGACGGCCAAGACTCTCTTACCTATGGAGCCGGCGCCGAAATAGGCTATTACCCTGTTCGAGGCAGAACCTTTGTCCTACGAATTGGCCTACAGGATGTGCCCCAGAAAAGCGAAATGTCATCCTTCACGACTGGTTTCGCAGTCTGGTTAGACGACTTGATTCTAGAGTGGGCCTTTCGGCCAGTGAGTAGCGCACCCGAAAGAGGGTCGCATCGGTTCGGGGTCAGCTGGCGCTAACTTTTCGGCAACACTCTCTAAATACGGCGCGACTCTCCGCCAGAGAGCAAACCAATAATTCTACCTTCCTGAGCTTTCTACTCTCGCGCTTAAGAACGCTGGGTCCAGGTCGCTGAACCCAATCTGATCTATCGACACCTCACCCGCATGCACCTTATCAAATACAAAGGCGAGAGACGTGATGCGCCGGAGATCAAGGTGCGGGGCCTGTGCCACGAAATCGCCAAGCGGGATCGAAAAGGTCTGAAGTACGAGTTCCCAGTGCTCCGCAAACCGCTGACTTTCAATATCGCGGCGACGCAGTACATACGTTTCCAGCGGTCGTCGAATCGCCCCGTAATCGCTAAGCGTAACCCGAGAGGACACCCCTGCCGCATCAGTCAGCTCAACGCTCAGGTCGACCGGGGAAGGCTCGCGCGCATCGCTAGAGACCGATGTCCGGACCGTATCCGATCCCATCTCACTAACCGAATTTGGGTCCTTTCTAGGACTTGGAATACGAGGTGTCGGGCCAAGCATGAAATCCAGAGTTGTCGCATCTGACAGAGACCAGTTCGCCGCTAGATAAACAGGCAACTGAACGGCCAAGCGAGCCGCAGGACCATGGCGTGTCGTATCCGACCCGGCCATCCGGTTATTCCATGCTATCGTGACGGCCTGATTTTCTTGTGAGGCCGACGTATTATTGCGGTTACTTGAGCGGAGCTGGAGTGTTTCCTCTCTCCAAGAAGAGAGCGAATCACCTCGCAGAACGACGCCTTCCTCCGTCCCAGAGGTAACGTCGATATCTTCTTCGAAGGTCGCGAGTGGACGAAAACCATTAGTCTCAAATCGGGTGATATACATCGTTTCGGGAAGCCACTGACCAATAACACGATGATCGCGAAAGATCGGCAAATATCTTTTGTCGCCCTTTGTGACGACGTCTAGGAAGGCCGAAACATAGATCTCCGCAAAGCGACGCTGCTCTTCCCCTGGAATCAGGCCACGCAGGTCTAGAAACCGACCTGACCTTGGGCCTCCATCGAAAGCCCCCCAGACAGTATTCCATTGACCGTGGTTTGCCCGATACACGAAGATTGCTGACTTGAAGTTGAAGACATTGGGATCAGTAAAGTTAAGCCGGTCATAGAGTCTCAGACCGTGAAAACTAGTGACATCCCCGTCGTGAGACCCATGAAAGGTTAGGTAGCTTACGTCCTCAACCACAACCTTCCTGCCGGTCGGCAGGTACTGACCGTCGACCGGGGCAACCGAGACAATTCCCTTGATCGCAAGATCGAAATCAAACCGCATTGAAGCGTCATCGGGGTAGTGCGACAGTCCATTGAACGCAGCCGCATTCGCCACCGCTTCACCGCCTCGGGAATGACCGATGAGAACAATGTTCTCCATGTCGACCTTTCCGTTGAAAGGGTTGGCCGCTTCCCCATTGAACTCTTCGAAGAGCTTAGCGTGACGAAGCAGAAACCAGCCGCGTGCGTCATTCTCACCCCGGATGCCACCGTTTATGAAGTTCTCATCAATACTAGCCAGGATATAGCCGCGACTCGCCATGAGCTCGCCCAAGTAGTCATAACCCGGATCCGAGAAGTCGCGCATATTGTGGTTTCCATGCACAACGAGAACGAGTGGATAGGGTCCGTCACCGTTTGGATACCAAACGCGCCCATTGAGTGGCATCTCTTCGCTAGTGAATCCCCAGTAATCATTCCGCTCCTGCTCAGAATCGCCGAGCGAAACCATCTTCGACACGTCTACCGTTGGGGTAGTGATCGAGACCGAATCGCGGTACTCAGGGCGATTCTTATCCGTTCCCGACCCGTAATAGAGCGTGAGAACCTCGTACGGGCCTGACCGGCCCGGATCGGGAGCGTCCAGCGTCTGCATCGACAAAACTGCGCCCGCATCACTAGGAGTCAATTGCAGAGCTGGCGTGCAAGTTGCCGTGGTCAGGGCCGCGATCAAAGAGAAACGTATTCGGATTAGCATGAGCCCATTCTCGCCTCACCCCAGCGGGCTGGCAATCACTACTCCCCTTTGCTAGCCTTTGCCGATTCGAAGAACCATGCAGAAGGAGAACTCATGACCAACCCGACGGTCACGATCGAGACGAGCCACGGCACGATCACGGCAGAGATGTACATGGACAAAGCACCCATAACCGCGGGCAACTTCATAGACCTCGCGAAGAAAGGATACTACGACGACTTGATCTTTCATCGGGTGATAAAGGATTTCATGATCCAGGGCGGCTGTCCCGATGGCACGGGACGAGGCGGACCCGGTTACACGATCTCCGACGAATTCGCTCCTGGTCTCGCACACACGGAAAAGGGCCTCTTCTCCATGGCGAACGCCGGACCAAACACCGGAGGATCCCAGTTCTTTATCACGCTTGCGGCAACGAACTGGCTAGACGGGAAGCATGCGATTTTCGGAAAGGTGACCGGTGGCATGGACGTAGTAGAAGCGATCGGAAAGATCGAAACTGGCTTCGGAGACCGCCCAAATGAACCAGTTGTAATGGTCACTGTGACGGTCTCTGAGACTGAATCAGATCGGTTGGATTAATGAACCCGGAGAACCAATCAACCGGCCGGACGACTTAGCTTGCCAAACTCGTACCCAGCAGGCGGCTCAGCCCCAAGCAGGTGTCGCACAAAGTAGTCCCAGCGCCTACGCATCATGTACGGCTCGTTACCAAAGCCGTGCCCGCGATTCGGCAACATGAGAAGATCGAAATCTTTGTTCGCCGCAATCAAGGCATCAACGACAAGCATCGTATTCGATGGAGGCACGTTGGTGTCAAGCGTGCCATGTGCGATGAGTAGCTTGCCCTTAAGGTTCCCTGCAAGGAGCTGATTGGCCTGGTTGTCATAATTCGTCGTGCCATCTGGGTAGACTTCTAGTAAGCCCTGCCACTTTTCACCCCAGTCATCCTCGTAGTTGCGGTTGTCATGATTCCCGGCCTGAGAAACAGCAACCGAATAGAAGTCGGGATAGCGCATGATTGCGTCTGCCGCCGCAAAACCTCCACCTGAGTGACCGTAAATCCCCACCCTCGTCGCATCAATCCATGAGTAACGCTCAGCGAGTTCCTTGATGCCGCTCATTTGATCAGGCAACCCGTTGTCACCCATATTGCCGTAGTATGCCTCATGAAAATCTTTTGACCTCATAGGCGTACCCATCGCATCAAGTTCGATCACAACGAAGCCGAGTTCTGCGATTGCCTGCAGGTCACGGTGTGCGGGTCTAAAACTCCTAGAACCCACCGAACCGCTCTGTGGGCCTGGATAGAGGTAGTTTACTACTGGATAAACCTGTGTCGGATCGAATTCAAGCGGCCGAAAAAGCAGTCCATGAAGAGAAGTCTCACCATCTCTGGCCTTCACTGAGAACGGCATCGGTGCCTTCCAACCAGACGCCTCGAGACGAGTAATATCAGCGGTCTCTAGGGTTAGGACCTCACTCCCGTCCCAACTCCTCAGTACATGAACCGGAGGAACCACCGGGGTCGAATACGAATCGACGAAGAACTCACGATCTGGGGCAAGTGAGACCGAATGATTTGCACTGTCAGGGGTGAGCAGGTGTACGTCGCCGCCGTCTATGTTGACCCTATACAGGTACTGGAAATACGGATCGCCAGGCTCACGTTCATTCCCCATGAAGCTTACGGTTCGCCTCTCGTCATCAACATCACGAATGTTTAGAACATTCCAGTCCCCATCAGTGATCTTCCGTTTTAGCACCCCAGTCTCGGCGTCGTAGAGGAAGAGGTTTCCCCAGTTATCCCTCTGTGAAAACCAGAGAATTTCTTCCGTTTCTGACAAGTACCTCCACCCGCTCTGGGATTCGTAAAACGTTTCCTCGACCTCTTGAAAAATGTCCCGAACCGCGCCGGTCTTAGCATCAGCCATCCTAACCTGAGCTACCTTGTGGTCTCTGGAGGTTGAGACAAAGACAAAACGATCAGAGTCAGTACTCCACTCGAGATCGCCGAGTTCTCCCCCGCACTCGATATGGTCGGAGCACGTAGAACGGTGTTGGTCAGGCTCCATATCCAGGCGAACCATGTAGTCGCCGGCTGGACGATCTAAATCGAGTACGATCCGATGAACACGGAAGATGACGGTGTCCTCTGGAAGTGGATAAGGCCAAATATCAGCCTCAGGGTGGCCTACTTTAGTACTAGCTAGAACCATCAGCCCCACCCCGCGAGCATCGTGCCTGAAGGTTGCGATCTTTCGGGAGTCGGGTGACCACTTCACAACGGGACGGTCTCGCCGCACCCAGCCGGCATTGTTTGTGCCATAACCGAAGTCTTCCATTCCGTCTGTTGTGAGTTGAGTCTCTTCGCCCGAATCCCGATCTCGCACCCAGAGATTGTGCTCACGAATAAACACTGCGTGTTGTCCGTCAGGGGATACGGCCTCATTTCTCTGCACAGCTGATCTGCTGGATTGCGTGGCGACACAGCTGTATCGCTCTAAATCACAACGCGCCCCACCCAGACCCCGGATTTCCAACAACACCTCGTGTCCTGCAAAAGACATCGACGTGACTGGGATCCCTAGTGGGCCAAAGGACTGCCCAACTGCATCGCTAAGTGCCTCTCCAAGCCTATTGTGGTCAAACGCGCGCGCCTGAATGGCAGAAGACGGGTCCACCACGATGTACTCTGTTCCGCCCGGCACCGCATTAGCATACCAGAAGCTTCCGTCGTCCATCCAGCGGGGCTGCACTGAATTACCATAGACAAGGGGCGTAGTACTCGCGCCCAGAAAACTCTCTGCACGAGCGTAGTCTTCGTTGGTAAGATGCCTTTCCTGGGCGCTGACTGACCCAGTGGCCACAGCACAAACGAAAACAAGCCTAATCGGGATAGAATTACACAAGACACCGAACCGCATGCATTGTCTCCTGAAGATTCGAGCGGACGACCTAACAACTTAGCGCTGAAGGGCAGCTACAAGATTCAGAACGACTAGGATCTCCATCAGCCCTAACCCGAAACTAGAATCATTTATAAAGAGCTAGCAACGAGATCAGGAGGCTCTCGTTGACTACAGGTTCTCAGGTGTGATGACTCATCAGCTTCAGCTCATCCAACCCTCTTCCCAGTAAAGGCACGCTGGCCCCTTGCACCTGAGATTGCTCCCGACATCTCGTCACCATCTACAGTTCCAGCAAACTCCTGCTCGAACGAGTTGCCCCTCATTGACAATGTCACCGAGAAGCTGAATTCCACACCGTCGACAGACACATCCTTCAGTGTGTGTTCCCCCATTCGCTGCAGGGTCAACGTGCCAGTCAGTTCGCCGTCATTCATTTCTACGACCAGGGTCATGGTCTGATCTCCGCCGCGTGGTCCCTGGGACGACAGTTCCCAATTACCGGCTATCTGTGCTTGTAACTCCGACGGCACTGGGACGAAGCTGGACACTAGTACCAGACCAACCACTGCCAACATCTGTCTCAACTGCATCTCTTCCTCCTTTGAAAGACATTTCGTCGAACAATAATTACTAGGCCTCCCCACCCCGCATTAACCCGAAAGTGAGACGCAAAGACGTTGACGACGTCATGTCCGTCTTCTCAAGGCATCCTATTTTTTAACTCAGAGCTGTGAGGACGGACATGGCGCCATCAACCCACTCTGACGCAAGAGCGGGAGCGGTCGTTAAGTTCCGTCTCGCACTCCCAAAGAGAGATTGATGATGACTCGCGTCCTTCTTTTAAGATTTCGGCTCCTCACTGTCGTGGCTGCTTTACCTCTCACCATAGGAGTAGCCACCGCTCATGTTGAAGCTCAGTCAAGTGAAAAACGTCCGCTAGAGATCGCCGACTATCACATCTGGCGCCAGATCGACGGCGAACAGATTTCCGATGACGGACGCTGGGTCGCTTGGTCGTACACCAAGGTCAGAATGGACGATACGCTAGTTGTAGCGAACGTCGATAGCGGTGTCCGACATGAAATCGCGCGAGCCTCCGATGCGATCCTCTCTTCAGACGGCATGTGGGTCGGGTACACGATTTCTCCTCCATTCCAAGAAATGGAGGAGATGGAGCGAAATGGTGACGATGTTTCCTATCAGGCCGGACTGACACACCTAGAATCCGGAACATCCTGGGTTTGGGAGGATGCATACGACTTTGGATTCTCTGCTACGTCGAGCCATTTCTGGGTGGAAAAGACACAGACACAGGACGAAGTAGCCTTCGACGGAACTGGACTAATTCTCCGGAACCTCTCAGAGGGGTACGAAGAGCTGATCGGAAGCGTATGGCAGCTCGCAATGAATAAGACGGGGACCCACCTCGCCTACACTGTCGACGCAGACGGGGGTGACGGGAATGGCCTGTATCTAATAAACCTTTCGAATGGAGCGCGTCGCGGGCTCGACAACAGCAAAGAACGCTACGCGAACCTAGTCTGGTCGGACGATGGCACATCAATTGCCGTCCTCCGTGGTGAAATCCCGGAAGGATCGACCGAACGAGAGAATTCACTCTTGGTCTTCTCTGACGTTGGCAACAGCTTGGCCCAAAGATACGAATTTGGGCCCACAGTGGCCGGACTACGAGAAGACTGGGTCCTCAGCGAGAACGGAGACCTGAGCTTCAACGGAGACGCCTCCACAGTCTTTGTCGCGACAAAAACTCAGGAGGCGGAACTGGAGGACTGGGGTGAAGAAGGATTGCCTCTCGCCGATGTAAATATCTGGCACTGGGAAGATGATCGAATACAGTCCCAACAACAAAGCCAGTTGTCTCAGGATCAAAGTCGGACGTACGTAGCCGCAATCCACCTTCAGGAAGCGATCCTGGTTCACCTTGCAGACGAGCAGATGAGTGACGTCCAGATCACGAGAGACGGACGTTGGGGTATAGGAAGGGACGACCACTCCTACGTTTCGGACTGGAGGCCCAACTATGCCGACTACTACCGTATCAACACACGTACGGGTGATCGCACGCCTATCCTAACCGAGCACCTGCGCACCCTGGGTCTTTCGCCTGACAGTAGACACTTCCTGTACTGGAAAGACGGGAATGTCTGGGACTACAGCATCGAAAATAACGCTCACGCGAACCTCACGGCGAGCTCCCCCGTCGACTTCACCGACCAAGAATTCGATCGCTTCGGAGAAAAGCCACCACACGGGGTAGTAGGCTTCACGTCGGATTCCAACGGCATTGTGCTCTACGATAGGTACGACGTTTGGTATCAGTCATACGACGCCGGCCCGGCCGTTAACCTCACAGGTAACTTCGGCACCGAGAGGGAAATCCGTCTCCGGACCGTCGCGACAGATACCGAAGAAGAGACAATTAACCTAGACGAGCCTATGCTGCTCGAGGCCTACGGAGAGTGGAGCAAGAATGAGGGATTCTTGCGGCTAGACGGAAGAGATCTCAAAGACCTCACTTGGGAAGCCCGTCGCTTTTCATATCCATTGAAGGCCAAGAATGCTGACCGCTATCTGTTCACTGTCCAAACTTGGCAGGACTTTCCGGACCTATGGGTCAGCAGCGGGAACTTCTCTGAGCGTCAACGTCTTTCGACGGCGAATCCTCAGCAGACCCAATTCCTTTGGGGAAGCCGAATCCTCTTCGACTACACCCTATCCGACGGCACCCCACTCCAAGGCACACTAGCGATCCCCGAGACTTTCGCTGAGGGTGAACGACTCCCAATGGTTGTGCGGTTTTACGAAAAATACTCTCAGGACCTCCACCTGTACCCAACTCCGATATACAGGCACCAGCCAAACTTCGCGGGCTTAGTCAGCAACGGATATCTCTTGATGCAGCCAGACGTGCACTTCCGCATCGGAAGTTCGCACTCAGACATGTTGGAAGCAGTGGAAGCCGCAACGCAGAAAGTCATCGATATGGGATACGCCGACCCCGAAGCGGTGGGTCTAAGCGGACACTCATACTCAGGAGGTGGAAGCGCCTATATCGCCACACGATCGAACATGTTCGCGGCGATCGCACACGGGGCTGCACCAATCAACCTCGTCAGCGAATTCAATCAACTTTTTGTAGGCAGCGGACAGAACAATCACGGGTACGACATATACGGACAGGGGCGATATGCAACGAACCCCTACGATGACTTCGATCTGTATTGGCGCGAATCACCCATCTCAGGTGTAGAGACTATGGACACACCCGTTCTGTACCTGCACGGTGAATCCGATCCTACTGTGAACTGGGAACAGGGCCTAGAGTGGTATAACGCACTCCGCTTTTTGGAAAAACCGGTCATATGGCTCTCATACCCGGATGAAGGCCACGGGCTAAGAAAACTCCAAAATCGAATCGACTTTCAATACCGGCTCCAAGATTTCTTCGGCCATCACTTGCTAGGGCAACCCGCACCTAGATGGATGACCGACGGAGTTTCTCAGGTCGAGAAAGAAAGACACCTACGCGATTACGCTCCGCAGTTTTTTAGACCTCGTCTCGTCGGATAGTCGCACTCTCCGGGACTTGGATACTCCCGGGACGCTCATTCCTCCCCAGCCTTCTCGCTCAAAGAAGAATTGATCGAGGAGCTGGCTGGGGAATCCCGATCAGTCAGTTGTAGCTCATCCCTGCCGACCTCTAATAGAGGTAGTCCATCGAGGAGTTTCTTTCCGATCGCTAGGCCTTCTTCTTGAGCCTCTCCGAACATCGTCCAAATAGCCAAAAACATGGCAGCGACAATTGGTCCTATGACGAAACCCGATATCCCAAACGTAGTCAGGCCACCCAGGGTTGAAACCAGGATCAGCCAGTCCGGCATCTTAGTATCTCGACCTACCAGGAGTGGCCGCAGAATATTATCCGCTAGACCGATCACGAAGACGCCATAGAGCAAAAGAATTGCGCCCTTCACCACAGCTCCCCCAACCAACAAAAAGAGCGCTGCAGGTAGCCAGACGAGTGTCGCACCGACCGCAGGCAACATGGACAAAAAGATCATGACGACACCCCAAAAGACTGCGCCCTGCACTCCAAGGATCGCGAAGATGATCCCTCCCAGAATCCCCTGAACCCCACCGACCATAAGCGTACCCTTGATAGTGGCTCGGCCGACCTCTGCAAACTTCCCAAAAAGAGCCCGTTCACGCTCATCACCCAGCGGGAGAGCCCACTTCGCCTGCTTTAGCAGCTCACCCCCGTCACGAAGTGTAAAGAAGAGCAGATACAGCATGACGAAGAACATAGCCGCGAAGCGACCAACATTTTGCCCCACGCTGACTGCTAGAGTCGCGATAAAGCTTGCTGCCTCTATGGCAGCCTGAGATATCCGATCCTGAATCGTCTCGGGAACAATCCCTGCTCGCTCTAAAAGTGCCAGCGCTCCTTCCGGGAGTGATTCCTCGGCTCGCTCTAGTATCGCGCTCGGATTGACCCTTCCCTCCTGCAGACCCTGGTATAGCTGGAGTCCCTGATCCGCCACGGCACCGGCAACCAGCAGAGTTGGGACTAGTACGGTTACCAAAATTACGAAGACCGTGACAAGCGCCGAGAAAGATGTTCGCCCAGCCAGCCTCTTCTCGAACCAACGCTGCATTGGCTGGAAAAGCACACCTATCAGGACTGCCCAGAAGATTGGCTGGAAGAAACCAGACACTACAAAGAGAAAAAGAAGGCTGAGCACAACGAGAAGACCGAGAAAAAATCCCATCTCAATGCGTGAAGCTGTTCCGTCACTCGGCCCCGATTCGGCGTCAGTCACTGAGACCTCCTTTTCTAAATCGTATAATTGCCGCGCCCGTTTGAGCAGGTCCATCAACTCCGAAACGCAGTTGGCATCTTCGTTTTAAGGGTGCACCTAACCTAAGGTCGACACCGTACTCTCGATAATTGACGCATGAGACCCGTGATGGAACACGTGACCGCATGCAACAAACCTGGGGATCGCTTACAGCTAGGGCATGAGCAGTTAGCTTTCCGCCCTCAGCTCAAACTGTAACCCATTCCATGCACCGCGATGTCAGGACCGCAGTTCATCTACCACATGCACCGACTCTCGAAGGTGGTCCCACCCAAGCGAGAAATACTCAAGAACATCAATCTTTCTTTCTATCCGGGTGCCAAGATCGGCGTCGTCGGATCAAACGGTTCAGGGAAAAGCTCACTACTCAAGATCATGGCCGGACTAGACACCGACTTCCTCGGTGAGGCGTGGGCAGCGAAAGGAACTCGGGTCGGATACTTGGCGCAGGAACCCGACTTGGATTCATCCCTGAACGTCCGGGGAAACGTGGAGTTAGCCGTCAAAGGCACTCGGGATCTCCTTCAGCGCTTTCAAGAAGTGAGTATGGCATTTGGCGAAGCTACGACTGACGACGAAATGAACGCGCTCATTGAGGAGCAGGCAAAACTTCAAGACCGTATCGACGCATCAAACGCTTGGGAACTCGACCGGAAAATCGAGATCGCCATGGATGCCTTGCGCCTTCCTTCAGGTGAAGCTGATGTCAGCACGCTTTCAGGCGGTGAACGCCGCCGTGTAGCTTTATGCCGGATACTCCTTGAACAGCCCGACATGCTCCTCCTTGACGAGCCTACGAACCACTTGGATACAGAATCTGTGGCTTGGCTGGAGCACCACCTGCACAACTTTCCTGGCACAATCGTGGCTATCACCCACGACCGATATTTCCTGGACAACGTAGCTGAGTGGATTCTTGAACTCGATCGCGGTCAGGGCATCCCGTGGGAAGGGAATTACTCGTCCTGGCTTGAGCAGAAGCAAGAACGCCTCCGTCAGGAAGAGAAGTCAGAATCCGCACGACAAAAGACCCTCGAACGTGAATTGGATTGGATACGAATGTCGCCGCGCGCCCGTCAGGCGAAAGGCAAGGCAAGGATCAACGCTTACGAGGAGCTACTGAACGCAGACGAGCGCAAGCAGATTCAGACTGCTGAAATCTTGATCCCTAAAGGGCCACGACTAGGCAACACGGTCATAAAGGCGACCTCGTTAACAAAAGGGTTTGGCGACCAGCTTCTGATGGAGAACCTGAGTTTTGACGTCCCACCCGGAGCAGTCGTCGGGATCATTGGCGGGAACGGTGCCGGAAAGACTACGCTCTTTAGAATGATTGTCGGTGAAGAGAAGCCGGATCATGGCGCCCTAGAAACAGGCCAGACCGTGCAGTTGGCCTATGTGGACCAATCACGAGAGGAACTCGACGGGGAGAAAACGGTCTTCGAAGAGGTCAGCGAGGGGAACGACATCCTGCAGTTTGGACGTGTTGAGGTAAACCCAAGGGCCTATCTGTCCTGGTTCAACTTTCGGGGCTCTGATCAACAAAAAAAGGTCAGCATACTCTCTGGTGGAGAGAGGAATCGTCTCCACCTAGCAAAACTGCTGAAATCAGGGGGCAACGTTATGCTACTTGATGAACCCACCAATGACCTTGATGTAGACACACTCCGGGCCCTAGAAAATGCCATCCTCGATTACGCGGGTTGCGTTGTTGTTATATCGCATGATCGTTGGTTCCTGGATCGGATATGCACCCACGTCCTAGCCTTTGAAGGCGACTCTCAAGTGGTCTGGTTCGAGGGTAACTACCAAGAATACGAAGAAGACCGGAAACGGAGGCTAGGCGACGATGCGATACAACCCCGACGACTCAAATACAGAAAGCTAATGCGTGACTGATCACAGCACGGGTGATCAATTTCCCGTCATGTACTAACGAATGACGCCGCCCCTCCCGTTTATGCAGAATAGACCGATCTTTCTTTGTCTGGCCCAGTACGCTGGACTCAAACACGGTCTATCACTAATCACCGCATGATCAACATCCTCAGGCGTCCCAGCCTCGGGCCCGACGCGGTCCTCGCTGCTCTCCGCGAGCACTACGGAATTGAGGGTACCCTGTCGCCGCTGCCGGGAGAGCGTGATCTGAACTTCCTTTTCACAGGAACAAACGGTGAACGAAGGGTCGCGAAAGTGTCCACCCCGGATGAGACCGATGAGATCTTGGAAATCGAAGCAGACCTCATGCGGCACATGGCTCGAACAACGGACGGCTTTACAGCTGATGTGATCCCGTCAGTGGATGGGGATTGGGTCGTGAAACACACCGCCGAGGACGGTGATATCCACCGAATTCGCGTAGTCGAATATCTGGAAGGGGTCCTGTTTGCTGAGGTTCGGCCGCGCTCCCTCTCCCTGCTTTACAATCTGGGGAGTCGGATCGCCGACCTTGACAGCGCTTTGGGAGCCTATCCCGATCATCCACCGGCACGGATTGACTTCGAGTGGGCACTTGGTCGCTCTGGACTGGTCATGGAACGATGCCTCGACCTCTTTCAGGGCGAACAACTCGAACTAATTCAGGCAGTCCACCGAGATTGGCTAACACGCGAACCCGATTTCCTTGGGCTAGGCTCACAGGTAATTCATGGCGATCTGAACGACTATAACGTCCTCGTAAGCCACCCAGGTGAAGGCCCTAGGCGCATTACCGGGATCATTGATCTCGGTGACGCCCACTCCGCACCGCGCGTCTTTGATCTCGGCATCGCAATCGCATACGCCATCCTGGATACAGACGATCCACTCATGTCGATAGCATCGATAGTCCGTGGGTTTCACGATCGAACGCCCTTGAGTGAAGAGGAGGCAAATGTGGTCTTCACTCTCGCGAAAGCGCGTCTCGGTGCGAGCGTAAGCATCTCGGCTTGGAGGCGACACCAAACTGGTGAAACCGACGAATATGCGCTGATCTCGGAACGGCCCGCTTGGGCTATGATTCAAAAACTCGAAGCAGTTCCGGTTCGACTGGCTGAAGGAATCGTCCGAGAAGCCGCTGGATTATCGGCTTCACCTAGGACTCCTGTTCTCGTGGACTGGCTCAAGACGCAAACCTTCGCCCCAGTGATGGCAATACCAGAGACAGAGGAAAAGGTCTCCGTCCTCGATTTAAGCGTATCCAGTCCGCTGCTTAACGGACGGGACACCGAAGACGCGGAGGATTTCACACGGCGGGTGTTCAGACACATGGAAGACAAGAACGCCAGCATAGGAATCGGGCGTTATCTAGAGCCTCGCACACTCTACCTAGAAGACATATTCAAGGGTCGATCCGGCGACCCACGTGAAAGCCGCACAGTTCATACCGGGATCGACATCTTCAGTGAGGCCGGAGGAGAAGTATACGCACCTCTAGCGGGCCGGATACGATCCGTTGTGAATAACGGGCAGAACCTAGATTACGGGCCCACGGTGATACTTGAGCATGACGGTCCGGTCGGAGCCTTCTGGACACTCTACGGGCACCTGGAAACATCTACCCTCGAGGACCTCGAAAAGGGAAGCGAGGTAGCCGCGGGCGAGTGCTTCGCCCGAATCGGCTCTGCCGAGGAAAACGGAGGCTGGCCGCCGCACTTACACTTTCAGATCATCACGGACCTCCTAGGGTTCGAAGGCCAGTTTCCTGGGGTAGCCCTTCCACGCGAGGAAACAGTCTGGGCATCTTTCTCTCCAGACCCCAACCTGATACTTCAGCTTCCTGGTCACACCACATTTGTTCCGCCAGAAGACATATCCAGGAACCGAGCTGAACTACTCGGCCAAAATCTGAGTGTCGCGTATGATACGCCTCTTCACATCGTTCGAGGTTCCGGTACGTACTTGATAGATGTTGTGGGTCGTTCATATCTGGACTGTGTAAACAACGTTGCGCACGTGGGCCATGAAAGACGCTCTGTAGTAGAAGCCGGACAACTCCAGATGAGTGTTCTCAACACGAATACGCGTTACCTGCACGAGAACGTGCTTCAGTACGGGGAGCGGCTGACGGAACTGTTTCCGGATCCACTTTCAGTCTGCTTCTTCGTAAACTCAGGGTCGGAGGCGAACGACTTAGCACTGCGTATGGCTAGGACTCACACAAAGGGACAGGGCGTAGTCGCCATCGAAAACGGTTACCATGGCCATTCACAAAGTCTGATAGACGTTAGCCACTACAAGCACGCTGGAGAGGGCGGAGAGGGGGCGCCGAACTGGGTAAGGACAGTTCCCGTTCCCGACGACTATAGAGGTTTGTATGGGAGGGACGTAGCGGATCGTGCAGTCCGTTATGCCATGCATTTAGGAGAGGCATTCGGATCTCTGAGCTCTACCGGGCACGAGCCCGCTGCCTTCATAGCTGAAAGCATCCTGTCTTGTGGCGGACAAATTGAACCGCCGGCCGGCTACCTAGAAGAAGCATATAGAATCGCTCGTTCGAGAGGGGCCGTCTGCATTGCGGACGAGGTTCAAATCGGCTTCGGTCGGGTCGGCAGCCACATGTGGGGCTTCCAGACAGGAAATGTGGTCCCCGACATCGTCACCCTAGGCAAGCCCATCGGAAACGGGCACCCCATCGGAGCGGTGGTCACAACACCCGAAATCGCTGAGTCATTCGCGAATGGCATGGAGTTCTTCAGCACCTTCGGTGGCAATCCCGTATCTGCAGCGATTGGGCTTGCCGTCCTCGACATCATAGAGAGCGATCGCCTTCAGGAGCACGCAGCAGTAGTGGGTGGGACTTTAAAGGCCAACCTAGCCTCTCTCGCAATGCGGCATGAAAGTGTCGGAGATGTGAGAGGACGCGGACTATTCCTTGGCATCGAATTCGTCGAAGATCAAAAGGCCCGAACGCCGAGCGCTCAAGCTGCACGGTACATCGCCAATCGAGGCGCAGAACTCGGCATCCTACTGAGTACAGATGGGCCAGATCACAACGTCATCAAGATCAAGCCTCCCATGACATTCAATCAAAATGACTCGGAGAGATTAGTCGCCACGCTTGATAAAATTCTGGCAGAGGACGAAGCACGGCCCAGAACGTAAAACGAGGCGGATAGAACAAGAGCGAGAATGCCAGCTTTCCTATCCATTCTCCGGTCCCGCAACGTATACTGCGATTTCTGAATCCAGAGACTATCAGCGCAAAGAGGCATCATGCTTACTCGGGATCACCTGCGACACCTCACCCTGCTTCTCACTCTCACAGTAGTCTTCGGCTGCGGCCCGTCAGCAGAAACAACCCCTCGAGTAGGAGAGGTGGTAAAGGGGGGGGATGACCGCACCGGCGAATACGATGCAGTCGATAACTGGTGGAAGCCGGCCCCTGATCATGGCGATGTGTGGGGTTGGGGCCAGGTATCCGGGATAGCCGTGGACAATCCCGATCGCATCATCGTCGGCGTGTGGGGGGACCGAGACGCCCTGAATCGTGAACGAGACGGCAGTTCAAATTATCTGGTTGCAGTGGACCGCGACGGCAATATCACGGAAAACTGGAGCCAATGGGATTCACTCTTTAACAAACCCCACCAGATCTACATTAGTCCGTACGACCCTGAGCGACATATCTGGGTTGTTGAGCGCGGCCTCGGCATGCGTGATGTGAACATGCAAATACTGAAGTTTACCAACGACGGCAGCGAGTTGGTCATGCAGCTAGTCGATCCCGAACACCCCAGAACACGTGCGGAGGCTAGAGCCAATCCCAACCCAGGCCCATACACCTACGGGGACCCATCTGTAATGGCGTTCTTTCCAAACGGGGACTTTCTTCTCGGTGACGGCTACTGGAACTCCCGAATTATCCGATACAACGCAAGGGGTGAATTCTTACATGAGTTCGGGGAACTCGGAAATGGTCCTGGTCAGTTCGATCTCATTCACGGGCTAGCGATCGACAGAAGCCACCGAATCTATGTCGGTGATCGCTCAAACGACCGAATCCAAGTCTTTACGGAAAATGGAGAATTCATTGAAGAATGGCCCGATGTATCTGATCCGGTTGGTGTGTTCATCGACGAAAACGAATCCGTATGGGTCGTTTCAGCGCGCCTGAACCGAATCATCAAGTTCAATAAAGAAGGAGAACTGCAATACCACCTCGGCGCTTTCGGGGGGACCCGTGGTGGATTCTCGGGTGGGCTATCACGACCCCACCAAATGGATGTCGACCAGGAAGGCAACCTCTATATCGTCAGTTGGGACGGAGGTTGGATGGATAAATTCGTGCCGAAGACAGACGCCAATCCTGAAAGGCTAGTTGGTCGACCGCTGATCCTCGAACACTAGATGACCTAGGGATGAGACCCGAGCCGAGAACTGTACTCTCCGGCCCCGGGTCTCATCCCTAGAAATCGACTCTAAAGCTACCCTACCCGTCCGTAACCATGCGGATAAGCCGTTGCAGCCTTTCCTTGTGCTGCTCAAGCTCGGAAACCAGAACCTCAAGTCTCTCATACATATCAGCAGCCGGTCGCTGATCCGCTCTCTGGGAATTGCTATTTAGGTAGTTCAACTGGTCGCGAAGCATCGGCTGCGGATAACTCGTGATCGTCTGATTCGTCAGCAACGCACGCTCAATCTCCTTGAGTTCTGTTTCCACATCACTGCCTTCCGCAACACGCGTCTGGGCGCCCTGAAGGCGTTCAATGGTAGCGTCTGCGTCCTCGATCGCGTCACGGACCTGAATCCCTAGGTCAAACTGCGCCTGTAGGTCAGCAATCGTTACTCCATCTCCCGCAACACGTGGGTCCATCATGACCTCGAAGTCGCGCTCCATTACCTCTGACTGCCCAGCAGCGGCAACTGTTATGCGGGCCTTAAAGGCTCCCGGAACCACCATAGGCCCACCACGCGCGGCACCATTAGGGCCAGGAACGGTGAAGTCCCACACGAAACGGTTTAGACCCTCATGTGCAGTCGGTGTAGGTGACCCCACCCTGCGCTGGAAAGGCGCACGCATTTCCTGGGCGATCTCGGTGCGCTCACCCGGGCCAGCACTCTCGAACTCCCGCACAAGAGCACCCTCGCCGTCAACGATTTCAACTTTAACAGAGGTCACTCCTGACGGTAGCATATAGTCCAACTCGGCACCGTTGCGAGAGTACAGCGGCTCGTCTGGAGCACCCGCACCAAAACCTCCGAAACCACTCCCACGCAACCGGTATGCATCTTCAGGCGCGAAGAGGAAGGCACCACCATCCGCCATGGCTTCATCGGCCTGACGCAACGGTGAAAGGTTATCCATCACCCAGAAGGCTCTACCCATCGTCGAAACGACTAAATCACCCTGGTGAACCTTAATGTCGGTAATCGGCGTGCGTGGCATGTTGAACTGGAACTTGTCCCAGTTCTCACCATCATCGAAAGAGACATACATTCCAAACTCTGTACCAGCATAAAGCAAGCCCTCTCTCTCCGTGTCTTCCCGGACCGCTCTTGTCGCGTGATGAGAAGGAATACCGTTATCTCCTGTCGTCAGCAGCTCCCATGTCTCACCAAAATCTTCCGTTTTGTATATGAACGGCGTCAGGTCTCCGAGAAGTGTCCGGTAGTACGCAAAGTATGCCTTACCAGCGGAATGAGCCGATGGGTCGATCGTCTGGACACGCCCTTCCTGGGGCATATCCGTTGGTGTGACATTGGTCCATGTTTGCCCACCGTCACGAGTTACCTGCACCAAGCCATCGTTCGAGCCGGACCAAATCACACCCGGCGTAACTGGAGACTCCTCAATCGCGTACAGCACGGAGTAGTGCTCCTCCCCGGTAATATCACGCGTAATCGGACTCCCGGAGACCATCTGTCTTTCAGGACGGAATGCCGTGAGGTCCGGAGATATCTGCTCCCAGGTCACACCTTCGTCCGTAGTCTTATGGACGAATTGCGAACCATGATAGACTGTGCTCGGATCATGCGGCGATACCTCTATGGGTACAACGCGCTGGAACCTGTAGTTGAGATTAGCCGGATTCCGCCCGTATAGGTTCTGGAACCCTACGTAGTACTGCTTCTCTTGTCCGGTGATCTGGTTATAACGGCCGAAGCGACCCTTACAGTTTGAGTAAACGATCGTCGGATCACCCGGCTTGGGCACGGCCGGACCTGTCTCGCATCCACCAACTGCCTCCCAGTTACCCTGATGACCACCCTGAGAACCTGTGCCGGGAGGGTTGCTAGGAACTCGGATCGTCGTGTTGTCCTGCTGACCCGCGTAGAGCCAATAGGGAAACTGGTCGTCGACATCAACCTGGTAAAGCTCAGCCGTAGGCTGGTTGAACTGTGTCGACCAGGTTTTGCCGCCATCGAGTGTCACGTTAGCTCCACCGTCGTTCGACTGGACCTGAATAAGCGGGTTTTCCGGATTTATCCAAGTGTCATGATTGTCGCCATGTGGCGTCTGACGACGCTCGAACGTCGTGCCCCCGTCTGTCGACTCGTAGTAACCCTCGTTGTTGATATAAACGTGGTCTGCATCACTCGGGTCCGCTGTCACATTGGTGTAGTAAAAGGGACGATTCATGATTCCGCGCTGGTTACTGATCAACTCCCAATTCTCCCCGAAGTCGTCAGAGCGGTATAGGCCTTCATCCGGGTCGGTGGTCTCAACGAGAGCATACACGCGATTCGGCATGTCAGCTGATACCGAAAGGTCCGTCTTCCCAATCAGGCCAGCCGGAAGCCCTCCTGACTTGTACTCCCACGTGTCTCCGCCATCAGTCGACTTCCAGATCCCATCTTCTTGAGACGAAGCCTCCATGCCAGAGATGATAGTCCACGGCTGGCGACGACCCATCCACATTCCGGCGTAGATCTCATCCGGGTTTGCTGGGTTGAGCTCGAGATCAATGGCACCGACCGAGTCGGACGTAAAGAGAACCTGTTCCCAGCTCTCTCCTGCGTCCCGGGTCCGATAAACTCCACGATCGCTACTTTTCGCCCAAGGGTTACCCAGCGCCGCCACATAGGCCACGTCGGGATTGTCCGGGTGGACCTCAACTGCACCTAGCTGGCCCATCCCAACTAGGCCACGTCGTTCCCAAGTCATTCCAGCGTCATCTGAATAGTAAAGGCCACGACCTATTATGACGTTGGAGCGAATCCCGTCTGATCCCGTTCCTACGTAGACGACACTGGGATCTGAGGGTGCCACACGGATTGATCCAATTGAACCCGTCTCGAAGTAGCCATCTGATATCGGGCTCCAAGTCGTCCCATAATCTTCAGTCTTCCAGACGCCACCACCCGTAGCACCCATATAGAAAGTCAGAGGATGAGCGGGATGGCCCGCCACCGCAGTCACTCTCCCGCCGCGAGAGGGGCCGACATTTCGGTACCCTAGGTCAGAGAATGTCTTCTCAACCGCAGAGACCTCCTCTTGAGCTTCCACCGATATCGGGGTCGCATGAAGGAAGGCAAACGCAAGAGACGCAGCTACCGCCGCGCCACTCCCAACACAACGAGACACTTTACAACTCATAATCAGGTCCTTTAGAACGATTCAAAGCGAACCGGCAGAATGTCTACAGGACCATCCGAGGTCAATGCGTAATTTTACTAACCCGATACTGACTGCTGTGCACGCCGTGGCCTCTTTGGTTAGCAACCCACTAGTTGCCGAGCCCATTCTGAGAACCCAGCACAGGCCTCCTCAAGAACTTCATTTTCGGTTCGTGCTGAACGCTTCAGGACATGGAACCCATGATCCGCACCCTGCAACACGTTCAGTGTTGCCAGCGTTCCTAGCCCGTCCAGTAACGAGCCCAATAATGACAAATTTGCCAACTTGTCACGTGATCCCTGCAAGAAAAGCATCGGTAACCCAACATTCCTCAGGTGGTCTCCTCTCTCGGAAGACTCTCTTCCTGAGGGGTGCAAAGGAAAACCAAAAAACACCAGCCCAAGCACTGACCCAAGTGGCCGAAGGGATGCCGCGGCTGACGTCATACGTCCACCCATTGATTTTCCGCCGGCGAGTAGCGGAAGATCAGGTTCAATAGACCCTGCGGCGCCAACAGCGGACCGAACGGTCTCTATGAGTACGGGAGCTCGGTTGGGGATACTCAGGCCAGCTTCCATGTATGGGAACTGGTATCTAAAAGTCGCGACCCCATGGACGGCTAGAAGCTCTGCACACTCTTCCATGAAGACGTGTCTCATGCCCGCTCCCGATCCGTGCCCGAACACATACAACCACCGCGCATCCTTAGGCCTAACCAGTATGGCGGAAACCTCACCCGCAGTCTCAGTTGCTTGAAACTTGTGCTCGGAGGTCATCACCTATTGGTCCCTCCCTGGGCTCATCGTTCTGCCTCCTGCGGAGGCTGACCCACTTCACACAGCAGGTAAGGCTGAGATCAGAAGATCCGAAATGAGATGAATGCTCCTAGGTATCCCAGGAGCAGCATGTAGAAAAATTGAAGCGCAGGCCATTTCCATCCTGCAGTCTCACGTCTCATCACAGCAACAGTAGACATGCACTGCAGGGCGAAAGCGAAAAACACCAAAAGACCTATCGCCGCCCCTGGCTCGAGATCGCGTCGTAAAATCTCCTGCAGCGCAAACGACTCCTCGTCAGCCTCCTCAACCCCATAGATAGTACCAAGTGTTCCTACAATGACCTCGCGAGCAGCTAACGAAGTAACGATCCCGATCCCGATTCTCCAATCAAAGCCAAGCGGCTCTATCACAGGCTCGATCACATGCCCTATGGTGCCGAGCGCACTTTGTTCTATATCGGGAGGCCCACCCTCAGTTCGCGGAAATTGGGTTAATACCCAAAGCACGATCGTAACCGCAAAGATGATTCGGCCCGCCCTTCGCAGAAAGATCTTACTCCGATCAAGAAGGCGTAAAAGCAGAGTTCGCGGATCAGGTATCCGATAGGGCGGTAACTCCATCAGAAATGATGTCGGGCTCGCCTTTAGTAGAGTTCGCTTAAGCAGGAAGGCAGTGCCGATAGCCGCCACGACCCCAAGGCCGTAGAGCCCTAAAAGCGTAGCTGCCTGCTGGTTCATGATTGGACCGAGTACAGGCTTGTTCGGAATAAACGCTGCAATGAGGATGGCATACACAGGTAACCGTGCCGAGCACGTCATGAACGGCGTCACGAAGATCGTTGCTAGTCGATCACGCTCATCTTCTATCGTTCGTGCTGCAAGAATCGCTGGCACGGCGCAGGCATAACCCGATAAAAGCGGAAGAAAGGCTCTTCCCTGAAGACCCACCCGGTACATAGTCCGGTCTGCTATCACCGCCGCCCGTGCCATATACCCGGAATCCTCGAGAATTCCCAAGAAGAGGAAAAGGACCAAAATTTGCGGCAGGAAGATGATCACAGAGCCTACGCCAGCCCATACACCATCAACGATCAACGATCGATACCATGTGTCCGGCAGCGCGGCTGCGATCCAGTCACCCGAAGTCCCCACCATCCAGTCTATCCCGTCCATGAGCGGGACAGCCCAAGTGAAAATCGACTGGAACACCAGCAGCACAACCGCCAGAAAGATGGTCGGACCCCACACTTTATGTAGGAAGACTGAATCGAGTCTTTCTGTAAGGCGAGAGGGGCGGGGCGAAGCAAAGCCTGCATCCTGAACTACACTGCGAACCAGCCTCCGACGCGCAGCGAAGGCATCGATTACAGGCAGAGGCTGAGAGCCGGCGAAATTAGACAACTCTCGCTCGATGTTCTCAACTGAGGTGTCTCCGTCAGCTAGGTCGCGCAGATAGGCTAGGACCTCCTCCACCCCTCTTCCGGTCCTCGCACTAGTTCGCACTACATCGACGCCCAAGCGTTCCGCTAGAGCCTCTTGGTCGATCGATCCACCGCGGGCCTCAAGCTCATCAACCATATTGAGCACGAGTAGCGTTGGAAGATCCATATCTAAAACTGGCTCAACGAGCATTAGCTGCGCTTCGAGCCGGGTAACATCCACGATCAGAATCAATGCGTCAGGGGAACGCATGCCTTCGATTTTCCCCTCTAAAACGTCCCGGGTAACGCGTTCGTCTAAGGTGCGTGCCGAGAAACCGTGGACTCCCGGTAAGTCGACAAGTGACACTTGGCGCCCATCGTCAAGGTTCACCATGCCGAGGTGCTTCTCGACAGTCACACCCGGATAGTTCGCGACCTTCTGTCTTAGTCCCGTCAAGCGATTGAACAGTGTGGTCTTGCCCGAATTCGGGGGGCCCACAAGCGCAATCAACGGTGACTCCGAAGACGGTTTCTGCGCAGCGGTGTCGCCGCTAGCGACCTGATCCTGCTCGGACAAGATTCGTGGGGAGCCTCAGCCCACGTCCTGGAATGAGGACACAAGCCTCACACAGAGGCAATCAGCAGTCTCCCGGCGCAGTGCAAGCAAAGAGCCATCTACCGAGACGACCGGGTCTCCTCCAGGGGAAGATTGGACTGGACAGATACGGCACCCCGGCAGGACGCCTCGTTCCAGCAAAGGCTCAGCCAATTCCATAGGAAGGTCTATAGACACTAACTCCACTTCCTGCTGCATCGGGACATCCCCGAGGCGGAGGTCTTCAATGTGGGCTTTTTCAGCCACTGTTGGGAGCTGCATGTGCCTTCCGGTGGTCTCACTCCGGAGCCCGCCCGGATGAGATTGAAATCGACTCTCATCTAAGTTACACGGGGGCCCTTCCGCGCGAAACCCATGTGACCCCGTTGCTCTCTCTGCCACACGCTCTCCCCCAAAGCGACCTCAGACCGAAGCCAGTCTCCATATCTGAGCCACCAAGAAGCACACCACCACTCCCATGAACACCGGCAGCGTAGTAGCAAGAGCCGTCCACTTAATGCTCCGCGTTTCCTTGTAAATAGTATAGATCGTCGTTGAGCATGGGTTATGAAGAAGGCTGAAGAGCATCAGGTTCACTGCGGTTAGCAGCGTCCACCCCCCTGCATGCAGAAGTGCCCCCGTCGTGACCAGAGAGTCTTCTTCAAACATCACTCCTGCCCCAGCTCCTTGATCAGCGAGCTCCGGCGTCACGAGAACGGTCATCATGAGAATGGTTGGTATGACAATCTCGTTAGCCGGAATGGCTACCACATAGGCCAACAGGATTACTCCGTTAAGGCCCAGAAGCAGTCCCAGCGGCTCGAGCCACTGGATAGAGTATTCGGCTATACTGGGCCCTCCGATCGTGACATTCGAAATGAGCCAGATCACGGCACCGGCAGGAATTGCAAACACAATCGCGCGCCAGAGTACGATCAGAGTTCGGTCGATGATAGACGTATAGAGGGTTTGGAGCAGTCGCGGTGGGCGGTAAGGCGGGAGCTCTAGGCTGAAGCTAGCAGCCTCTCCTCGTAGAACTGTGCGAGAGAGAATCCACGAGGACAAAAACATCATCACGACACCCAAGAGAGCGATGCTTACAACTGCCGCTGCACTGACCACTCCCCCAAGACGAGGTGGTGCCAATGCGCCAATGAAGATTGTGGCCACAAGAATCTGGGTCGGCCACCGCCCGTTACAAAGGCTGAAATTGTTTGTAATAATCGCAATCAATCGCTCGCGCGGTGAATCGATGATACGTGTGGAGACCACGCCTGCAGCATTGCAGCCGAAACCCATGCACATGGTGAGTGCTTGTTTACCGTGCGCTCCAGCCTTCTTGAACATTGAGTCGAGATTGAAAGCCACACGTGGCAGGTAGCCAAAGTCCTCTAATAGCGTGAAGAGAGGGAAGAATATCGCCATCGGCGGAAGCATCACACTGATCACCCATGCGGTCGCGAGGTACACTCCGTCTAGCATGAAACCGTCCAGCCACCAAGGCAGTCCAAACGCAGCAGAAAGCGCCTTCAGCCAAGCATGCCCTTGATCAATCAGTAGCGTGGCTAACATCGATGAAGGCACATTCGCTCCCTCGATTGTCAACCAAAATACAACCGCCAGGATCAGCAGCATTAAAGGGAAACCCAAAAGCCGGCTGGTCAGCAGCTGATCGAGCCTTCTGTCAAACGTGAAGGCCGCTTTCACCAGACCCTTCTTCTGCGCACGTGAAGCGATGGTTTCCGCCCTAGCATATGAGCGCGCGGTCACAATGTCGTGAAAATCAGCGGGAAGTTCCCAGCGCAGCCGAGTGGCGGCATCCAGCACACGGGAACGTTCAGGCTCTGGCGTATCTCGTATCACGTCCCCCGAATCATCACGCGTGAGCTGGCCCAGTTCTCCTGAGCGCACGGCCTCCTGCACTGCCTCGTCTGCGTTCAATAGACGCAAGGATACCCAACGAGTATTGGGTACATCGGGGAAGGCAGCCGACACAATTGGTTCGAGCTCCGATACAACCACTTCTATGTCAGGAGCATGCCTCTCGACGCGATACGGCGAGGTCTTCCTTCGACCCGTAGCAACTTCATGCACAGCCTCCAGCAGGTCTGAGATCCCTATACCTTCTCTCGCCGTACCAGTGACAACCGGAACACCTAGCTGTGATTCCAGCCTGCTCGGGTCTATAGCAATACCGTGACGCCTAGCTTCGTCCATGAGATTCAGGAACACGACAACTCTGTCGGTGATCTCTAGAATCTGGAGCACTAGATTGAGATTGCGCTCTAGCCGGGTCGCGTCCACGACCACGACCGTGACGTCCGGTCGACCGAAGAGAACAAAGTCGCGAGCAACTTCTTCATCGACACTCACCGCCTGAAGTGAGTATGTCCCTGGCAAATCGACGACCTTCGTACGGCTACCTTCGTACCCAAACACCCCCTCAGCCCTAACCACCGTCTTTCCAGGCCAGTTCCCGGTATGCTGGCGCAGGCCGGTCAACTCGTTGAACACAGTGCTCTTTCCGACGTTTGGATTTCCAGCCAACGCAATCAGGTAGTCCCATCGGTCAGGGTTCAAGCCCAGACGAACCAAACTCTGTTCTCGGTGCTGCGCGCACGACTCGCAAGAGGCTGAAAACGCAGTCATTACAACACCTCTTCGGTCGCAGCGTCACGGTCAAACTCGACCTGAATCCAGTCTGCCTGTTCACGACGGAGGGCAATCAAAGCCCCCCGGATGTTATACGCTACTGGATCACCCGCCGCGCTCTCAAAAACCACGTCGACAGTTGTACCCGGAACAACACCGAGATCCAGAAGGCGACGGCGTTGTGAACCCTGGCACGCCGGTGAAATACCGGCGACCCTTGCAGACCCACCAGGACCCACATGGAGCAGAGTGCTAACTGGCTCGTCAGCACTCTCCGTTTCCGGTAGCAGACGAACCGTCACATTGCCAGCTACGACATGGTTAAGGTGCCATTCCCGTCCCCGCGAACGAATGACGACCCCGGTGTCGTCATTATTAGTCACACTGATTCTCGACCCTAGATCTAATCCATCTGCAAGAAGTGCGTCGTAGATTATTCGCGGCTCGTCTTCTAGGTGCACTATCTCGAAAGTGTCATCTGCCTGCGCCTCGGAAAGAGTGCTCCGATCAAGAGATGGTAACTCTCCGCCTGCCGTGGGAATTGGATCGCCATGCGGATCCCAAGCTGGATGACCAAGCCGCGCAGCCAGCTTGTCCACCTCGACCTCAGACAGCGTGTGTTCTTTTCGCTCAGCTTCCTCGTGCCATTCGCTTGCGGGAATCCCCGTGCGGTCAGCTAAATAACGCTCCCAGAGCCTGTGAGTACGCACCAAACGCAACGCGGACTCTCGCCCGGTATCGGTGAGCCGTGGTCCGGCAGGTGTGTTCGCCACGAGCTTGAAAGTGGCTAGGGTCCCTAGCAGTCCTGCGGCCTTTTCTGTCGATAATTCAAGCTGCCCCGCAAGACTTTCGAGGGAGCAGTCCCGACCCAAGCTCTCGCACGTGTAGACATGCTTGACTGCATCCTCAAGCAGCACCCTCTCGCTCATGTCCGCCATCCGGCTCAAGCGCGCATAGACTCCCCATTTCGGCCACATTACAAGCACGGCCAAACCGGTGAAAACTGCGAATAGCACTAGAGCAAGGGCAGGATCGAACATCTTCGGACCAGAACGCGGTAAATTAGGCTCACCTAATTTACCGCCCGCCAGCGATCTCAGTCAATCGGCAGAAGAAGTGGGCCAACTAAGCCGTTGCCCCCGAGCGACGTCTCGGCGAACATGACGTCATGCTTCTCAAAACTGCATGCCACAATAATTTTACACGCCGGCGAACCAGCTTCGTCAGCGCCATGATAACGGCTCTCGTCGCGGGGCTGCCCCAAGACACCCTAGCTCAGGTCCCTGGCGTTTCAGAAGTTTGTGCTGACAGACCTTCCGCCACCGGCATCTCCCCCTTCGCGGCTGCACCACAATCAGCTGTCGCAGGGGCAGCATCGTCGGACCGACCAGCGTCGGACCTAAACTGTATTGACCTCTTCTCAACGAACCGCGGGGCCGAAGCCACCGGAGTTATCGAGCTGCGCCGACCGTGGTCTCCCTACGGGGTAACCGTCACAGCTGATGGGCGGCATCGCCACGCCCTCACGGCGTGGATCAGAGGCCTTCCAAATCCGTTGGCATTAGGGCCCTATACCGCATTCGTCGCATGGGCGACACCGCTCGCGCTAGATCCTGTGGTCCGGCTCGGGGAAGTCACCAACGGGCTCAACCAGTTGGGTGAAGTCGCGTTTAACAAGTACCTCGTGTGGATCACCGCAGAAGAAAGCGGTGACGTGACGGAGCGCAGCGGACCACTCATCTTGAGGGGTAGATCGCCGTCAAGTCGCATGGGAGCTCATGACCTAATGGCCCTAGCTCCCTCAGCCGAAGAAGGGGTGAAGCACACCGGACCACTCTCCCCGAACATGGACGAGCAGATGGTCAACCCCGGTAACTCATGGGTCTTGCCTCCGACTTACGCAGGTATTCCGATGCTCCCTGGCGTAATGTCGGTTCGACCTTCCGTCTCTCCGATGGCCCTCAAGACTGACGCATCAGCACTCCCAGAGGCAATCCCTAGTGAGGTGATCCGGCTTCCGCACGGGGGGACACTCGACCTCGAAGCAGGCTTTGTGAGAAAGACGGTTGGCAACCGAGAGTTGGCCATGCTGGCATTCAACCAACAAATCCCTGGGCCACTTCTCGAAGTTACGGAGGCCACTCGGATCTTTGTAAATTTTAGAAACGAGACCCCAATGCCAACCGCCATCCACTGGCACGGGCTTCGGTTGGACAACCGATATGACGGGGTTCCAGGGGTTACGCAGGATCCCGTCCTGCCAGGAGAGACTTTCCAGTATCAGCTCTACTTTCCCGATCCAGGTATCTACTGGTATCACCCACACCACCGTGAAGATGTCCAGCAGGAGCTCGGGCTTGCCGGCAATATGGTGGTGGAATCAGCAGAAAGTGGGTACTACAACACTGTAGCACACGAAGAAGTCGTAATGCTCGATGACCTGCTTCTGGGGCCAGAAGAGTTTGTGCCTTTCGGTGACGAGTCAGCTAATTACATGCTCATGGGTCGCTTTGGAAACGTCTTCCTCACAAACGGAGAACCAGAGTACGGACTAGAGGTCACTGCCGGTGACGTGGTGCGGTTCCACTTCACCAACGCGTCAAACACGCGAACCTTCAACCTATCCTTCCGTCCCACGGACACCGACACCGGAACCCCTCTCCCGATCAAGGTTGTGGGTTCCGACGTGAGTCGCTTCGAGCGCGAATCCCTTGCAGAGAGCATCGTTCTCGCTCCGGCTGAGCGATACACGGTCGAAGTCCTGTTCCCTGAAGGCGGGACTTGGTCCCTCGCAAACCGCGTTCAGGGGATTAATCATCGACAAGGACTCTTTCTAGAAGAAGAGACCATCTTGGGTCGTGTGACCGTTTCGGGGGCCACACCCCTCTCAACCAACGAATCCGTGAGCGGCGCGCACGCATTCGAAATGCTCCGCACCCATGAGGATGTGGTTACCGACATAGACAAGTATCGCCACCTATTCGATGCGCCTCCCGATCTAGAGCTCGTTATGAGCCTAAAGGTCGACGATCTTCCTATGGTAGTCGAACAGTCTATGAATTTAGACTGGGTATACTTCAACCCGGTTGAATGGACCGGCACGATGCCCGTTATGAACTGGGCAACAAGCGGAAACGAAGTTTCTTGGATCCTCCGCGACTCTGCCACTGGAGCGGAGAACAACGACATTGACTGGCGCTTTCAGGTCGGGGATGTCGTTAGGGTCAGAGTCAAGAACGACCGGTCCGCATTCCATGCTATGCAGCACCCGCTCCATATCCACGGCCAGCGGTTTCTAGTGCTTGAACAGAACGGCGTTCGCAACGAGAACATGGTATGGAAAGACACCGTGCTGTTGCCGGCAGGCTCGACGACCGACATCCTCCTCGAACTCACAAACCCTGGTAGCTGGATGGTGCACTGTCACATAGCCGAGCACCTCGAATCCGGCATGAAATTCGTCTTTGACGTCGAAGGAACACTCGAATGAAATTGATTCTGTCTCGCTCCGCTCCAGCACTGATACTCACGTTACTCGCTAGCTTCGCTCCGATCATCGCACAGGAGTCCAGTCAGTTCGTGGCTATACCTCAGGGAACAATTGCCCTGACACATGCCACAGTGATCGACGGCACGGGTTCGCCCTCAATGACAGATCAGACAATCCTGATCGAGGGAGACCGGATCACCGCCGTGGGAGCCTCCGGGTCCATTCGCATTCCTGCTACCGCGAACATCATTGACGCGTCAGGCAAAACAGTCATTCCCGGCCTAGTCGGATTGCATAACCACTCTTATTACACTGGCGGCAACGGGAGAGCGGCCCAGCTGTCTTTCTCCGGTTCCCGGTTGTACCTCGCATCCGGCGTGACAACCATCCGCACTACCGGTGCACAGCAGCCCTACGCTGAGTTGAATCTACAGCGCGAAATCGAAGCAGGCCGGGTGATCGGGCCAACAATGTTCGCGACGGGACCTTACCTAACCGGAGAGCAGGGCCCGCAGACAATGACCCGGCTAGAGGGACCAGAACAAGCCCGTCGAGTGGTCCGATACTGGGCGGAGGAGGGGGTGTCGTGGTTCAAGGCTTACACTTGGATATCGAGGGCCGAGCTAGGAGCCGCGATCGAGGAAGCCCACGCACATGGCGTTAAAGTCACGGCACACCTTTGTTCGGTCGGATATCGGGAAGCTGTTGCGCTAGGAATCGACAATCTAGAGCACGGCCTTTTCGCGAATTCCGAATACGACCCCAACAAACAGCCAGATGAATGCCCAGCAGGGTTTCGGAGCGATTATGCGAACCTCGATGTGAATGGGCCTGAGGTCCAGGCTACCTTTAAAGATATGATCGACAACGACGTCGCCATGACATCGACCCTCGTGGTATACGAGATTTCAGTCGCCGGGCGTCCACCAATTGAGGAACGGATTTACGACGTACTCGCACCGGAAATTGCCGAGGAAGTCCGAGAAATCGCGGTCGCCCGTCGCGCCGGTCAGGGTGCGATCGACCCAGATGTGTTCGCCAAAGCCATGGAATATGAGCGGGCGTTTGTCGACGCTGGTGGTTTACTAGCAGCCGGTGTTGATCCTACCGGTTACGGCGCTGCCCCTCCGGGCTACGGTGACCAGCGCAACTACGAGCTCCTCTTGGAGGCTGGTTTCTCTCCCGAGAAAGTCGTGCAAATCATGAGCCTCAATGGTGCCAAGGTGCTTGGAATCGACGATGAGGTCGGGTCCATCGAAGCGGGAAAGATTGCGGACCTTGTGATGATCGACGCAGACCTGGAAACCGTCCGTAATTTACACGCTACAGAAATCGTCTTTCGACATGGGATCGGCTGGGACTCGGAACTCTTGATCGAGTCGATCCGCGGGTTAGTCGGAGTGCGCTGACAACGGACTAATGGGATATCTCATCGCGGTTGCTTTTGCGCCGCTCCTTGCCCCGGTTCTGTATCGCGTGCTGCACGATCGGCCATCGGCTGTGGAGACGTTCGACAAATTCGTGTACTTAGCCGTGCCAATGCTCGTCGCCTGGCAGGTTCTGCCGCACGCGTGGGAAGAACAAAACGTCCTCCTGATCCTAGCTGTTACAGGTGGGTTGGTTCTGCCCATTTTAGTGGAGCGGGCCTTTCAGAGTATAGCGGACGAAACTGATAACCTCGCTATAGCGGCCGGGCTCTCGGGACTGGTATTACACGCTCTTCTAGAGGGCGCCGCACTCACCCCGACCTCTCCAGATCCCCCCTTAGTAGCCGCGATTATCCTACATCGAATCCCAATGAGTTTGGTCATTTGGTGGCTAATCTTCCCGCGCTTCGGTACGAAAAAGGCAGCGGCAGGAATAGGATTGCTGGTACTCGCGACACTCGCAGGATACAGCCTCGGATCAGAATTCCTCAGCGGCCTAGAAGGGGATGGCCCTGCTCTCTACCAGGCATTCGTCAGTGGATCACTTATCCACGTTGTCTTTCATCAAGGAAGACACGATCACGACCACTCTAAAGACAATCATCACGGTCACCACGGATAGTCACATGCGCACCAGCTCAATCACATTTTTATTAATCGCAGCCATAACTGGTTCCGCATATGGCCAGTCCTCCACAGGTCCAATAGTGAACGCTGGTGGACCTACGTTTCCAGTTGCAAATCCAACATTTGAAACTCCGATGGATCGCCAGTATAAAGCGATCTTCGAACTCAGAGCTCCAGCAGGGAATCCCGACCAGCAGAACCGGAGCCTTAACACCATGGCGAGGTATCTTAACATGCACGCCCGCGCGGGGGTGCCGCGTGAGAATGTTCGAGTAGCGGGAGTGGTGCATGGTGCTGCTTCACTCGAATTACTCACGGACGAGCATTACCGAACCAGACACGGTGTCGACAATCCGAACAAGGAGCTGATCGCAGAAATCATAGCTGGGGGAGGGCAAATCATTCTTTGCGGGCAGACAGCAGGATCCCGAGACATCTCCGCACACCAGTTACTACCCGGTGTTCAGCTCGCTCTAAGTGCAATGACCGCCATGACCGTCCTCCAACAAGACGGTTATCAAGCTATTCTCTGGTAACGAAGAAAAAAGCGGGTGCTTTTTGGTGCTAGCTTGAGTATAAGCCCAACAAGATCAGCCAAAGATTGGCATCAAAAAGAAGGGCTTCTCAGCTCGATCTACTGAGGACGAGTCACGTGCCCCTGGTTGCGTAACCGGCGCCGACGCCGGATTCTGAGAAGTCGGGACCCGAGCCGTCGGGCCTGAGACAGTCAGGAGGGTAAGCATAATGAGTAGTCATGTATCACGCAGGCACTTTATAGGTGGAGTCACCGCCGCTGCTGCACTAGGTACAGTGGGTATCACACCCCAAGTGGCCGAAGCACGCGTTCGCAGGGCAGCAGATCGTGGGATCCGCTACCTACCCGGTGGAGCGCCAATGCATCGAACGCTTCAATCCCGGGTCGACGAGTACGATGCCTTAGCACACCTCTCGTCGAACGAGAACCCGTTCGGACCGTCCGAAAAGGCGCTTGAGGCGATGACTTATGCCTTCAAGTACTCGATGTGGTACGGCTATCCTGACAACGACGTCCAACGACGCATCGCCGACGCTCACGACGTGCCAAGAGATCACACCCTGATGGGTGCTGGGTCCGGTGAGATCCTGGATGTAGTCGGTCTTACTTGGCTGGCCCATGACAAAAAAGTCGTAGGGGTCGAACCCTCGTATGGCTCTGTCTACTCCCACGCAACGGGAATCGATGCAGAAACACTGCTTCTCCCTCTTGAAGCAGACTATAGGCAAAACATCGAGCGGATGGTCGATGTAACGAACAGGAATGCGCGCGACGTAGGATTCGTCTACCTGTGCAACCCGAACAACCCCACCGGCGTGACCGTGACAGCAGATGAGATCTCCTACCTTCTAGACAACATCCCGGAAGATATCCCGGTACTGATTGATGAAGCATATCATCACTTTGTTGAAGACCCCGCCTACGAAGAGTCGCTCAAGTACGTCCGAGAAGGGCGTCGCGTCGTGATCGCTCGAACTTTCTCGAAAATTTATGGAATGGCCGCGATGCGAATAGGCTTCGCCATAGCGCCCCCTGACATGATTCAAGAAATGCGGCCGTATAGTACCGGAAGCGTTAACGCTCTAGCTCGCTGGGGAGCTGTCGCGTCTATGGAAGACCAGCCGGCCGCTGACCGCATGCTCGTCCACAATAAGCGCTTGCGCGAACAAACGATCTCGGACCTTGAGGGCCTAGGATACGAGTGTATTCCATCCCAGACCAATTTCTTTATGGTCAACCTGCGTCAGACAGTCGCCCCGATCCGTCAGGCATTCCGTCAGCGTGGCGTCGCCGTTGGTCGTGACTTCCCTCCAATGCTCGATTATCTGAGGGTATCGATCGGCACCGAAGACGAGATGGGTCGTTTTATGAACGCCTTTGAAGACGTTATGAAGACTATGTCGGCTGGTGCCGGGGATTGAGCCTGTGGAGGAGAGGCGGTAATAACCCGCCTCTCCTCCAACACCAAATCAACGCTACTCTCTTCGAGACATACACAAACCCCAGAAGTAGGGTGGCCAGCCCAAGCCCTCGCTAGCACAGCCACCTCCTCCCTCAAAGGATTTTCATGAGCCCGACTCGCAAGGACTTCCTCAAAATTTCCGCTGGTGGCGCACTCGCCGCCAATACTATGGGAGCCGAAGAGGTTTCAGCCTCACCTGCTGATCATGACCCAATCCGCCCAGCAGACCAATGGGGTGCGCGGATCATCCAGAACTCTCCCAGGAGCTTGGACATCCTGATCCTCGGCGGGACCGGATTCATCGGACCCTTCCAGGTCCGCTCGGCCCTGGATCGTGGGCACAGCGTGACCCTGTTCAACCGCGGGTCGGGCCGAAACATGTTTCCCTACCTTGAGACCCTGAGAGGGGACCGAAATGGAGATTATGAATCCCTCAAGGGTCGGCGTTGGGATGTAGTCATCGACAACGCAACCAACAACCGTCAATGGATCGAGACGGCCGCAGAGGCACTCAGAGACTCGGTTGATCAGTTCATATTCGTGTCTTCACGGTCAGCATACTCCGACGTAAGTCGTGTCCCCATGACTGCAGATGCACCGACATGGACCTTCGAAACCGCCGGGGTTCCAGACGATCAGGATCGACTCCCTTACGGTCTAGGCAAAGCCGAAATGGAGCGCATCGCGCAAAGAATTATGCCGGGCCGCACCACAATTCTTAGACCAGGCCTGATCATCGGGCCAGGTGATGAAACAGATCGCTTTACATACTGGCCTGTCCGGATAGATCGAGGTGGCGAAGTACTGGCACCGGGAGACGGGACTGACCCGATTCAGATCATTGACGTGCGTGACTTTACTGACTTTACGGTTAAGCTGGCTGAGGATGCCACCCTGGGTGAGTTCAACTGCGTCGGACCACGGACACCGCGCCCCTTGGCGGAACTGCTCTACGGCATCCGAGCTGTCACAACGACCGAAACCTCTTTCACTTGGGTGCCACGAGAGTTTCTGGCAAGGCACGGCGTGCGCCCCTACCAAGAAATGCCCGTGTGGCGCCCACCTGTGGACGGGAGTCAGGGTTTTGCGCGGTTTGACCTCACTCCTGAAGTAGAGGCCGGGCTCACTTTCCGCTCTCTAGCAGACACAGCAACCGCCACCCTCGAGTACCATTACTCGAGACCAGCAGAGAGACAGCAGAACTTCCGCTCCGGTCTTTCCGCCGATCGAGAAACTGAGGTCTTATCCGCATGGCACGCCCAAAACGACTGATCAAGTGTATCCAGGTCTCGAGATGAGCTGAACACAAGCTCCACCTCTCGGTTACATGGCACCTTAGGTTCTGCCTAAGTTTTATGCGTACGCTGAAGAACTCTGCATGCCAACCTGGACCCCTATGGATACGCCCATCGGAAGCGCGAGACGGCTGAAAGCGACGAGCGCCATCGCCGTCGCCGTCTCGGCCGCGTGCTCCCTTGCGCCCCCTCCTGTCCCACTTTCAGTAGTCGACCGTATGCCGAAAGGCTATACAGGGGCTGACAGCGCACTAATCCAAGACTCCTCTGTGAGCCTGTCTTGGTGGGAAGCGTTCGAGGACCAGACATTAGACGCTCTCGTGGTAGCTGCTCTGGAATCGAACTTAGATATCCAAGAAGCCACTTCTCGAATCGAAGAAGTCCGAGCCCAGTATCGTATCGCCAGGTCATCTCTGCTCCCTTCTCTTACAGCAGGAACGGACGCATCTCGTTTCAGCCAGCCTGCGAATGCGGGTCAGTTCGGTGCGATTTTTGGTGGCTCGAACGAAGAGGGAAGCGACCCGACTCTCCCTGAGCGACCGGACCGCTTCACCTTCTCCACATTCGGCGTAAGCGTAGGCACCGCATACGAACTAGACTTCTGGGGGGCACTGAGCAGTGGCCGCCGAGCAGCTTACGCGGACTACCTCGCCGTCGGCGCTGACGCTCAGACCGTGGCGATCACAGTCGCAGCCGAGACGATTTCGGGATATTTCGAGCTCCGAGACCTTGTCACTCGAGAGGTGATTCTGACCGAAGTCATCGATCTTCTAACAGAGAGACTGACGCTGACGGAAGACCGTTATCAGAGAGGTGTCGTATCTTCGATTGAGCTTTACCAAATCCAGCAAGACCTCAACGCAACGCGATCCGGCCTTCCTCTTCTCGGAAGCCAGATTGTTTCAGCTCGAGGCCGCCTAGCCGTGCTCCTTGGGCGCTACCCGCATGAAGTAGAGCCTATGCTGACAGGGTTAGGAATCCCGACAATAAACCTCAAAGCAATCCCTTCAGGAATCCCAGCCAGAATACTATCGAGGCGACCCGACCTGGCGGCAGCCGCATTCAGGCTCGAAGCGGCCCGACAGAGAGTGGGTGAGCGAAAAGCAGCCCGACTCCCGTCAATCAACCTGACGGGCTCTACCGGAACACAAAGCGCGGAGCTCACCGATATTATCCGAGCGGATCAATGGTTCACAAACTTCGTAGCCTCACTAACAGCTCCGATCTTTTTGGGCGGCCGGCTCAAGGCCGACCAGGAAGCGGCAGAGGCTCGCTACGCGCAAGAAGCGGCCCGATACGCTCAGTCTGTTCTAACGGCATTCCAAGAAGTAGACGCAGCAATCGCAGGATTCGACGCCCAGCGAAGCCGCAACTCAGTAGTTGATGAACAATTGAGGGCCGCTGAAGCCTCCGCAGCCGCCGCGCGCCTCCGTGTCGAACAAGGCGTCGGTGATTACGTCGGCTATCTCGACGCTCTCAGAACACTGCTCAATGTAAAGGACACACAGTCCTCCGCAGAGCGAGAACTAGCGACCGCCAGACTGCAAGTGCACCGAACCCTAGGTGGTACTTGGGTCTCCGAGTCGACCAATGCAAACGACTCCGAACAAAGGCAGCGATGATCCCCAAGCCCCCGACCCGACGCCGGCTCACTCTTCAGGCCGCCATACTTTTGATAGGGGCCTTGATTGCGAGCGCGTTGCTTCTTAGCCGCCCAGCCCCGGAGCGTATAACCACCCCCAGGCTCGCTCCTTTAGTTACCGCGACAGTGATGACGCCACGGTCCACGCCACTCGTAGTCGAGGGCACAGGCACCGTCCGGCCTGCTGCCGAAATCACCCTGTCAGCCGAGGTCGGAGGTCGTGTCGTCAGCGTATCCCCAAAACTTGTTCGAGGTGGAGTTTTCTCTGCAAAAGACACCCTCTTCAAGCTGGATGACCAGAGCTACCGAAACGCTGTATCCGTTGCCCAAGCAGAAGTCGAACAGCGCAGGGTAGACGTAGCAATCGCAGCCCAGAACCAATTGATCGCACAACGCGAATACGAGCTACTGCGACAGAGGCTTGGCTCTGACGCCCCGCCAGACACGAGCCTAGCCGCGCAGCTCGCACGCCAGCAGCCTCAGTACGAGGCCGCGGAGGCTTCCCTTTACAGAGCTGAAGCCCAATTGGCAGACGCAGAATTGAACCTTGAGCGCACGGCCGTACTCGCGCCTTTCTCGGGCCGCGTCCGATCGGAGTCAGTTGACATCGGCCAATTCATCTCACCGGGGCAGGCGATAGCTGACATTTACGGCACAGAAGCGGTAGAGGTCGATATTTCACTGAGCACTAGGCAGGCAGCACTCATCGATGGTCTCTGGGCCGAAGACGGAGCCGGACGAACACCGGCGGTTGTGCGCTCAGAATTCGGAGGTTCGTGGCACGAGTGGAACGGCTTCGTGGAACGCGCGTCAGGAGCACTCGACGAAGCTACACGGACAGTCCAGATCGTCATCCGTGTACCTGACCCATTCGCAGCATCCGCTATACGACCTCCGTTGCTAGTAGGGTCATACGCTCGATCTCGCATCGCCGGTCGAGCCGTCGAGGCATACTACGCCATCCCTAGGACAGCTCTCCGTGACGGTCCTTCGGTTTGGGCGGCCACGACCCAGGGCACCCTCGTGTCATTGCCGGTAGAGGTAATCCAAGAGATACAGGACACCGTGTTCTTAATCGCCGACATGGGCGACACAACGAAAGTCATTGTTAGTGACTTGGCCGTAATGACAGAGGGGATGAGAATCCGCATCGCTGATTCCAATGAAACCGATACCGAGGCCGAGAATAGCGAAACGACAACCGTCACTCACAACACAGGGGCTGCCAGCACTGGGGCCGCGCGCAGAGGCGGTTTATGAACGGCGCGATAAGATGGATGATTCGCAACAGGGTTACCGCAAATCTCCTGATGGTATTCATCCTGGTCGCCGGTTCGTTTGGTGCCATCTCTCTCCGCAAGCAGGTATTTCCGGAGTTCTCTCCTGAATTGATCAACATCTCGGTCGCTTATCCTGGAGCATCCCCAATCGAGGTTGAGGAGGCTATCGTCGTTCCGACTGAAGCAGCCCTTGAGTCAATCGACGAAGTAGAAGAGGTCAACGCGACCGCGTCACAGAGCCTCGCTGTAGTCACCGCAGAGCTACGAAGCGGTGTCGACAAGCAACAGGTCCTCGACGAAGTAAAGTCCGCCATCGACCGCATCAGGACGTTTCCAGTCCAAATTGAACGACCGGTTGTAAATCTGGCATCGCCCCGCTCCCAAGTCATTCAGCTGGTCGTTTCGGGCAACGTGGGTGAACGGGCACTTAAAGTGCTGGCGAAAGAAGCGCGAGACGACCTAATCGCGCTTGGAGCGATCTCTGACGTCCAGATCTCAGGTACTAGAGATTACGAATTGTCGATTGAAGTGTCCTCCGACGTCCTCGACGCATACGGATTCTCGCTGTCCCAACTGGCTACGATTGTACGACGAGAAAGCCTCGAACTTTCGGGTGGCGAAATCGAGACTCGTGACGGGCGTGTTCTGCTCAGAACACAGGGGCGCAATCAGACTGCAGAAGATTTTCGCGATGTAGTGGTGCTTGCAGAAGCCGATGGGACCGAAGTCCTCCTCAGTGACATCGCCACGGTAACAGATGGATTCGCCAACTCAGACCTAGCTGCAACATTTAATGGTCAGCGAGCGGTAGTGGTCACAGCTTATCGGGTCGGAGAGGAGAGCGTGCTCGACGTCGCCGAAGCCGTCCATACGTATGTAGCCAACTTTTCAGCACGGCTGCCTAAGGGCGTGACCGCGTCCGTGTGGCAGGACCAGTCTATTGTTTTGGACGGGAGGCTAAAGCTCTTAATCAAGAATGGGATCCTTGGTCTGACGCTAGTCCTGATAGCCCTTACGCTTTTCTTGGACCTGAAGCTGGCCGCATGGACAGCAATAGGGATTGGGATCTCATTCATCGGCGCATTCGCGCTACTCGCCCCCCTCGGCGTAACGATGAACACGATCTCACTATTCGGCTTCATCCTTGCTCTCGGCATCGTGGTCGACGACGCAATCGTCATGGGAGAAAACATCTTCGCTGAGAGGGAGAAAGGTCGATCCCCTCTCGAGGCTGCTGAGGTAGGAGCAATCCGCATAGCACGCCCAGTGGTGTTTGCTGTTCTCACGACTGTGGTAGCCTTTGCCCCCCTCCTGTTTATCGAAGGCACTCTTGGGCGCCTTTTGATCGATTTACCCCTCGTGGTAATTACGGTGCTCCTCCTCTCGCTCGTAGAAGCACTCTTCATCTTGCCGATGCACCTATCGCACGATGACCCATCGAGTCGCACCTCAAATCGTTTCCTTGTAAGGATCAATGAGACTCGAGCCCAAGTCGACATCATCCTTCAGAAATTCATTTCTGGACCGCTCACCAGGGGTGTTCGCTTCAGCATCTTCAACCCTGGAGTAATCATGTCGGGGGCACTGGCGTCGATACTCATCTGCTTCGGTCTGATCGGTGGCGGGCGCCTTCCTTTTTCCTTCCTGCCCTCTATTCAGGGTGAGACCGTCGTAGCCAACCTTCAGATGCCGCCAGGCACTTCAGTCGAACGGACGCTAGAAGTCATTCAGAAGATCGAGGCATCTGTCCTGAGAGCCGGAGATCGGATGGCAATGGACCTTCCGTCTGACCACCCCTCCCCGATCCAAAACCTCTACTCTGTGGTCGGAGGTGGTGGCGGAGGTGGTGGGCCTGGGCAGACTGACACACCTCGGAGCTCGTCCTCTAGCAGAGCGTCACTAACGGTTGAGTTGCCCAACCCCGAGGTGAGTGCATTCACCCCGTTAGAGTTTGAGACCGCTTGGCGAGCAGAACTGCCTGAACTAAGCGGCGTAAGGTCCTTTGCAATCACATCGGATTTCTTCCGTGTAGCGGAAGCTATTCAGGTTCAGCTCGCATCAGCTGACGAGCAAGCGCTCAAAGCAGCATCCGCAGACGTAGCCACCGAACTTGCTCAGTTCAGTGGGGTCTTCGACATCCTTACCGACGATGACCGAGGTGAGCAAGAATTTCAGATCGACCTACGTCCGGATGCTAGGACACTAAGTATCACCCTCGAAGATCTAGCGAACCAAGTGCGCGGTGCGTTCTTTGGTGCAGAGGTTCAGAGACTGCAACGCGATGGCGAGGAGATGCCCGTCTACATCCGTCTCCCTGAGTCGGAGCGAGACGCCGTCGCAGACCTGCTCGTCTTCCGCGTGTCTACACCCGGGGGCGCCCGTGCACCACTCGACCAAGTCGCAACCATCTCTCTAGGGAGTACGCCAACAAGTATCACTCGACGAGAGGGTGAGCGAATTGTTTCTGTAACCGCTGATGCCGATGAGTCTGTCGTAACGACTGACGAGGTGAATCGCCAACTAGAGCGTGTAGTCCTACCGATGCTGAGTGAGAGGCACCCAGGCGTTTCATTCGGCTTGAGTGGCGAGCGAGCCGAGCAAGACGACACGTTCGCATCTCTCGGTCGTGGCTTCATGCTTGCCCTTCTTGGGATCTTTGCCCTGCTCGCGATCCCGCTGAACTCATACATACAGCCATTGGTGATCATGTCCGCGATTCCGTTCGGGATCATCGGCGCACTGATAGGACACGCAATTATCGGCGTTCCCGTGGGCCTCTTCAGCTTGTTCGGGATCATCGGGCTAACCGGAGTTGTCGTAAACGACACACTGGTGTTCATGGACTTCGTGAATGCAGAGAAGGCCAGAGGCCTTGTGCTAGAGGATGCACTGCTCAACGCGGCGCGTCAGAGATTCCGTCCGATCTTCCTCACATCACTCACGACTTTCCTAGGTATCTCACCGCTGATCTTCGAGCGGAGCATCCAGGCGCAGTTCCTGGCGCCAACCGCCGTCAGTCTCGGCTTTGGGATTTTATTCGCCACCCTCTTAATCATGGTGGTTGTTCCAGCCCTAGCCGTTACCGAAGATCGCATTGTCAGGTGGTTCAAGCGTCGGCGAACTATGGCGGTCGAGGGTGCGGCGGCGGCCGAAGTGTTTAGTTCAGCAGGAACCTGAAACCCTCTGGCGTGGTGCGGCCGTCAACCGAACATTGTCGGGCCTCTTAGAAGCAAACGAACAATCACCTCGTCTGCTTCGACACACTCGCGACTGGTTGTACATGATTGTTCAATCGGCCGGGACCTCGACCACGGAGTAAGGTTTGGAGCAAGGAAATACCGAAACCGGTAAAAATATTCTCAATGGTGTCTCCGGCACCGTGCACGAACGGGTTGTAGGTCAACACGAGGCAGTTGAAGGGCTACTCGTAGCACTTCTGACGGGAGGTCACATTCTTCTTGAGGGACTTCCTGGGCTAGCTAAGACACTCATGGTCCGGACCCTCGCGGAAGCGATCCACACCAGATTCCGACGAATTCAGTTCACTCCCGACCTTCTCCCGACGGACATCATCGGCACACCAGTTTTCGATCAATCATCAGGAGACTTCAAGGTTCAGAAGGGGCCAATCTTTTCTAACATTATCCTAGCAGACGAGATCAACCGAGCCCCGCCAAAGGTTCAAGCAGCTCTTTTGGAAGCGATGGAGGAGAGGCAAGTCACTATCGCTGGCGAGACCTACCATCTCGAAAACCCCTTCATGGTTCTTGCGACACAGAATCCTGTCGAATTGCACGGCACCTACCCTTTGGCCGAAGCCCAGCTTGATCGATTCGCAATGAAGCTCCAGATCGGTTACCCCGATCGCGTTGACGAGAAAGAAATCGTTCGACGTGTTGCCAAGGGCACACATATTCCGGTCGATACAGTGATCAACGCAGATCAGATAGCGGATGCACGAAAAGCAGTTGCTAACATTCGACTGGAGGACGAGGTGCTCGACTACATTGTCGAGCTAACATTTGCAACACGTGAGCCAAGCAACTACGGCCTCTCGCATTTCGACTCACTCATCGAATATGGAGCGTCCCCGCGCGCCACGATCTTCCTGACGCGCACATCACGCGCCAGAGCATTCCTTCAAGGCCGGGACTATGTCATGCCCGACGACGTTAAGGCGATGGCACCCAAAGTCATGCGCCACCGACTACGCACGACATATGAGGCAGATGCGCGCGGCATCGATCCCGACCAGCTAGTAACGCAACTGCTCGAGGCAGTACCCGCTCCCTGATGCTGGCCGACCCGGATTTCGTGTTCAGTGCGGAGGTCTCGGCTCAACTCAAGCGGATAGAACTCACAACCGCCCGTCTAGTCGAGTCGCTTTTTTCAGGAGAATATCACTCAATCTTTAAGGGTCGAGGCCTAGAATTCTCTGACGTACGCGAGTATCAGCCTGGTGATGACGTGCGCTCTATTGACTGGAACGTGACAGCTCGTCGTGGACACCTTTTCGTGAAAGAATTCGTAGAGGAGAGGCAACTAAATGCTCTCATCGTAGTCGACCTGTCCGCTTCGAAGACTTTCGGAACCGGGGCTAAACAGAACTCAATTATAGCGTCAGAAATCGCTGCGATTTTGGCCTTGGCGGCAACAACAAATAACGACCGAGTAGGCCTGCTCCTGGTTACCGACAAGGTGGAATACTTCATCCCGCCAGATACCGGGAGACGCCATGCTATGCGACTCGTACTTGAACTCCTCTCACACAGGCCAGAGAGTCGTTCCACTATGCTCTCGGCGGGACTCCGTTATGCGGACAGGGTGCTAAGACAGAAAACAACCGTATTTCTGATCAGTGATTTCCTAACGGGGCCAAAAGCAGACTCTGAGTTGATACGGGCCGCCCGAAAGCTGGCCTGGTATCACGACCTCGTTCCGATCCGCCTCATCGATCCGGCGACGGGAAGCCTCCCAAGGGTGGGGATGCTAGCATTGGACGACCCGGAGACGGGTCATCGCAGGGTCTTAAACACCAATAAACGTAAGGTCCGCGACTCTTGGAAGGCACACTCACAGCAAGTTCAAGAACGCATGAGCGACCTATTCCGCGACCTCAAGCTCGACGTGGTAGATGTCGACACACGCCATGACTACCTGCCACCTCTCATTGGATTCTTTCGTCGACGTGCGAGGATGCAACGATGATCTGGCTAAGCCCTGACTATGACTAGGGCGGGAATTTTGAAATCGCTCTTTCAACTGGTGGTCTTCACCTTTGCGATAGACCCAGCAGCAGCGTTAACTCAGGAATCTGGTGGGACTGTTTCTGTCTCTGACATCACTCTGTCAAGCGATACCGTAGGGATCGGAGACCTCATCGATCTATCCTTGGTTATCGACCTGGCACCGGGCACCATAGTCTTCCTCCCAGACTCATTAGATACGTCCGATTTCGAATCCTTCGGGCAGGTGCAGTGGACCGCCGATTCGCTAGCAGGCAATAGAGTTCGCCTAGCGGTCACATACCCTCTAATAGCCTTCCAGGTTGGTCTTATCACGGTTCCAGAGTTTCCGATTTTCGCGGCTCGTAAGCGCGAAGCGACAAACGCACAATTCGCTGAAGAGGGTGATCATGTCGGGAGGTGGTCATCCTTCCGAAACGCTCCCTCCGAAACGCCATCAGCTCGGATGCTTTTGATCCCAGAGCAATCTCTCTGGGTCACATCCATACTAGACCTCGAGGACGCCTCCAACGGAGTTCAGCCACAGCCAGTCGCAGATGTAGTAGGCGGCGCCCGACATTGGCCAGCTACGATTCTGCTCCTCTTTTTCGGTACAGTCTTTACGTGGGTGCTCTTCACCTCTGGTAACAAGCTATGGGAGGCCTATCGAACTCGACCTGCACCTCCTGTAGATCCGAGATTGGCAGCTCTCGAAGCATTCGATGCGCTTCTGGAAGAAGGGCTCCATCGGGACGGCGACGTACGCGGCTTCTATAACAGGGCCAGTAGCATCACTCGACGATTCATCGAGGTCTTCGATCAGCGTTGGGGACCAGCACATACGAGCACGGAACTCATGAGCGACCTCGAGACCGCAGCGGTTCTCCCACGCTTCGCAAAAATAGCTGCGGTCGAAAACCTGACCGAAGTCATGGAGCACGCCGAGGAAGTGAAATTCGGTGGGGAGCGCCCACCGGCTGACGAAGCTGAGCGTGACGTTAGCGCTGTACGCTCTTGGGTCGAAGAGACGGAATCTCCATGACACTAGACCTCGCTCAGCCTAGGTGGATGTTCCTTCTGCTGGGCCTCATACCGCTCTCGTTTATTCTGCGGCCAGGACCTAGGGCAGCACTAACTATGGCAACGTCGGGAGCAGGCTTCACCCGCTCAATAAGCCATCGATGGCTTCAGTGGGCCCCCCTGCTCTTTCGCATCGTCGCCTTTGCCTCGCTGATCACAGCACTAGCGAACCCTCAAATCATTCGGACCTTCGACGAACCACAGGTAGAGGGCGTCGGAATTGCTCTGGCGCTGGATCTGTCTACCTCGATGTGGGCCGAGGATATGGGTGCACGAGTCAGTCGGCTGGATGTAGCAAAGACTACAGCAATGTCATTCATTGAGGCACGAGGCGACGACATAGGACTCGTAGCCTTCGCCGGAGAGGCTCTAACCCGATTGCCCCTTACACACGACGGATACATCACTCTCAACGCAGTTGAACAGCTCGAAGTTGGACTCTTGACCGATGGGACTGATATCGCGGGCGCGATCTCGGCCGGAGCTGGACTCCTCGAAGACTCACCACACGAGTCTAAGGTGCTCATCCTCGTCACCGACGGGGCCCACAATAAAGCAGGGGTCATGCCTGACCTAGCCGCTCGAGCAGCGGCTGCCGTTGGAGTAACGATCTACCCAGTAGCGATAGGGCAGGAGCGCGGTCGCGATCAGAACGCAATGGAGACAGTCCTGACCCAAGCCGCCCGGATAACCGGTGGCGAGTACTTCCAGGCGACCGACGTCAACGCACTCGGTGACATCTACGAAGAGATCGATCGTATCGTTCAACCCTCGGAGGCAACCATCCAACGCACGGAGAGCACAACGTATCGGTGGCTCCTAGCTTTAGTTGGACTCTCCCTAGCAGTAGCGGCTGTAGCACTCCGAGGTTCGCCGTATGGGGTCCTGCCATGACCTTCGAGCGCCCGGAACTGATCGGCCTAATCCCAGCAATGCTTTTCGTGGTCAGTGTAGCGATCGTCGGGCAGTGGCGGCGTGGTGTTCGACTAGTAAACGCCTACGGCGGTCGACAAGCTGCTTTCCGCCTGATCGGCAGACGAGTCGACCTCTTTCCATCGCTCCGTTTGGTTTCGACCTTTTTGGCAGTGGCTCTGCTAGGGAGTGCTTTTTCAGGTATCGCACCAGTTCAACCAGAAGAAGTACCTGTCACACCTGTTGACCTACTCATAGCGGTTGACGTCTCCCAGTCGATGACCGGCAACGACGTGGAACCAAGCCGCATCGCGTGGGCCCAGCGCCTAGTGGAGGACATTATTGGCGCTGGAGTAGCTGACCGGGTAGGACTAAGCATATTTGCCGACTGGTCATATCAGCTGGTTCCGCTGACTGATGATAGCGATGTGGTCTCTTTTTTCTCGCCATGGGTGGTTCCAAGCTTAGTTAGCGCAAGAGACCAGGGCACATCTCTAGGTGTTCTTATCGAAGATGCCATTGAGGAGTGGGAAAGACGGTCTCGGCCGGACACCTCTCCAGTTGTACTCGTTGTCTCAGACGGAGAAGCACACGACAGTCAAGACATGGTCATTACGTCGACGCAGTCGGCAGTCGAGTCAGGTGCTACGATCTGGACAGCAGGGATAGGAACAGTTTCCGGGGCCGCCCTGACACTCACCGGCTCCACAGCACCGCTTCTCGACGGTTCAGGATTGCCAGTGGTAGCCGGTTACGATGAAGATCTCCTCAGGCAGATCGCTGATGTCGGTCGTGGCGCCTTCCACCAAATCGAAGGCGAAGAAAGCATCCGTTCTCTGATCGCTGATCTCCGCTCCGTATCCGGTCGGACTGAGACGATCGAGGAGCCGACTAGTGATCCCATCGTGTGGCTAATAATGATAGGACTGGCGCTTCTGGTATTGGAAGCCCTCTCCGATGCAGGGTTAACAACCCGAAGGGCGCCATGAGACAGGCTTCGTGGATTAGGATGGGGGTCGGCCTCTTGGCCGCCATCGGACTTGTCCTCACCTGGACAGTCGAACAATCGAGTGTGGAGAGGGGAAACCGGCTCCAGAGGTCGGGCGAGTACCGAGCTGCAGCTGATGTATACAGAAAGCGAACTCGGACAGATCCAGTGAATACCCAAATCCGCTACAACCTTGGCACCGCCCTCGCTCGCGATGACGAATCGTCCGCCGAGGACGAACTATCACGTGCCACACTCACACCAAACAGGGAAATCCGCGGCCTAGCACACTACAACACCGGAGTACTCCGACTAGACAGGGCACTATATGCCGATGTTCCCGATTCCGTCCGGATTCACGCTGCCATATCGGTGGAGGCTAACCGATTGGCGCTCCGATTCCGTCCGGATGACAGGAATGCGAAATGGAACCTCGCAATGGCCCTCAGACTCCTCGACTCAGTCAGCACACAAGAGCGGCGAAGTGGCCGAGAGATGACAGAAGGAGCAGTTGAAGCGGACGTCGTGACACGTTCAGTCAACGTCCCTGATGCAGAAGAAGACGAGCGAGCCGAAGACCCCCCGTCTCAAGGAGAAAGCGAGACGGCGGTCACATTTAGTGACGAAATTCCACTGACACCTGAGCAAGCGGCTGAGCTGCTAGGGCGCTCTCATCTAGACCCGACACTTATGCTCACCAAGCTTCTAGCTCTAGAAAGCCGATCCCGCTTTGGTCGCCGGCCTTCACGGGGTGCTCGTCGATGGTAGTGAACTGCTTCCCGGACTAGTCGATAGCCTGAATCTTAAGTCGCTATAGGCCCGTGCCCCCTTCAGTAGGCGAAGGGTCTCCTAGCCCTGAGATTGGTCCTCCAGCCTTCCGGCCCACCCCACGAGTTGTACTAAGTCCCCCGCGCCTTGGCACGTTCGACCAGTGAAGCGAAAAGCAGTACCCAAGATCCGAAAATCCTCTCGAACAGTGCCCTCCACTGACCCATCTGCGAGATCTACGCAGAGAGGGCTACCTGACACCCATGCCTCCAGTGGCCGCGCACCACCTTGGCTCCCTGGCCCGGCATCTACGGTCCTGACACCCGCGAGCCCTATGCAGTCGAGCATGATCCGTCGAGTGATCCGGCGACCTCTACGAATACGAATATCATCTATTGCAGGTGGCATTCTAGGGTCCCACTCACGGATTGGGAGTTCCTCGAATTCCCGATCCGTGTCCCCAGGCGCAATCGGAACACCCTTGGTGTCACCGGGCAATGGAATGCGCCAGTGCCACGTGCTGACTGAAATATGAGCGCGTAATAACCAGCTGGCACGATCTCTGAATTCCGGATCCACGAACACCTGCCGCTGTGCCATAGAGACGTAGGCGACCGGAAGCTCCCTGAGTGGGATCCCGACTCTGACGATATCATCGGCCCACTGTGTTAAGATCGGCCGATCTGTCATCAGATCGGTATCGTCCATGTTCTGGCCACCTGAATAACAACCTAGGGTGCTCGCGAGGGCCGACACACCCATGGTATTGCCAGTTACCCTGATGAACGTCCGCCTCGATAGGCAAACCAACGGTTCAGACATCGGATGAGTCAGCCATTATCGATTTCGTGACCGCTATCCTATCGACATCTGCCACTTGGACGACGTATTCGTCAGTCTCATATGCAGATCCCATTGGAACTCCCTCACGGCGGTAATTCATTCCACTAGCTCTTGTTTGTGCCGCTCCTATGTGTACTTCGGTAACCCCAGGGACAGCTAAGACCTGACCTATGTTGTGAGGACGGATACCGCCGGCAGGCATGACCACGATGCTGTCACCGGCTCTCTCCATGAGTGCTGATAAGAGATCTAGCCCATCTAGCACACTCTCCTTACCAACCGAAGTCAGCACTCGGTCCGCACCCACTTCGAGCAGGACCTCCAAGCTCTCCTCTAGGTCTCTTGAGAGATCGAAAGCACGGTGGAAGGTGACAGAAAGCGGACGAGCCGCTTCGATGAGGCGGCTCGTGCGTCTATAATCGATTCTCCCGTCACTATCTAAAATTCCGAACACAAGCCCTGCCGCACCCGCTTCCGCGAGCGCCTCCGCGTCACGAAGCATGACCTCGAACTCTAGTTCCGAATAAAGAAAATCTCCTCCTCGTGGTCGTACCATAGCCATAACCGGGATATCGGTCTTGCTTGATGCAATCTCGAGGGCACCAATACTTGGTGTAGTGCCACCTTCGACCAAGTTGTCACACAACTCAATACGATCAGCTCCCGCTAAGGAGGCCGCGACTGCAAAGTCCGCGGACCCACAACACACTTCGAGAATGGGATTCGGCATAGTGCAAGCAGCTTGGCATATCGACACCTTCGACGCCAGCTTCACGTATGTCCTCAAACAATTGCAGCAATACCGTCGCCGTTATCGGAGCAGGAGCAGCCGGTCTTCTCGCCGCTGTTACCGCAGCGAGAGCTGGTGCTAATGTCATCCTCATCGAGCGGACCTCAGACGGGGGAAGAAAGATTCTCATCAGTGGGGGTGGGCGTTGCAACATCCTTCCCGGCCACGCCCAACCTCAGCTATACGTCACCGACTCGTCACCTAACACCTTGCGCAAGATTTTACGATCCTGGCCGCTCCATGAGCAGAGAGCTTTTTTTGAACACGAACTTGGGATGCCCCTCGAACTTGAACCCGAAACCGGAAAACTTTTTCCCGCCAGTAATCGGGCGAGAGATGTAAGGGACATTTTGGTTGCTCGAATTCGGGAAGCAGGAGCAAGCATCTGGTTCGAAGCGTCCGTAGTCGGACTCCAGCCAGACAGTGGGCAATGGCAGATAGAGCTCGAAAACGCCCCGTCGCTAACTGCAGCATGTGTTGTCCTCGCTACAGGAGGCCTCTCAGTCCCAAAGACGGGAAGTGACGGCACAGGATTGAACATAGCCGAGGCCTTGGGGCACACCGTACACCCGACATACCCAGCGCTCACTCCCCTCATCGCAGACCCACACCCCCACGCGAGTCTTGCCGGCATCTCGCTCACGGTCTCAGTGAATGCACCTGGAAGTCGGCCGGCTTTCTCGACCACGAACGGCCTCTTAGTGACCCACGAAGGCTGGAGTGGCCCATCGATACTGGATGCTTCACACTTAGCAATACGGGGTAAGAAAGATGGTTCGCGCCAAGAGCTGACAGTGCAATGGGCCCAGGTAGACGCATATGAATGGGATCAGAAACTTCAAGCAGAAAAAGGGACGGTGCGATCAACAATCAGCTCTTTGTTGCCACGTCGCCTAGCCGATCAGCTTATTTCGGAAGCTGAAGTCGATGGGGCGACCCGCTTATCTCAGCTTCGGAAGGGAGATCGAAAATCCGTGGTTGAGACGTTGACACAATACGCGGTTCCTTGGACTGGTGACGCCGGATACAAGAAGGCAGAAGTCACGGGAGGAGGGGTCTCTCTCTCTGAAGTGCACCCTGCTACGATGGAATCGACGAAGTGTCCTGGGCTTTACCTGTGCGGGGAGATCTTGGATGCCTTTGGCCCTATCGGAGGACACAATTTTCTCTGGGCCTGGGCTACCGGTCGCTCTGCAGGCATGAATGCTGCGGCTCAGCTCGCGTAGGAGCCGCCGACTAGGTGGGGTTGCGAGAGGGCACTGCGGAGTATTCGCTTCCTAGGGCGGTCAGCTCACTTCTCCGAGAAAATGGACCTCATTAAATCCTTCCCTGGACCCCCAAATCGCCTTGCTAAGGCATGGACACGTCGGGATTTCGTCGGGGCACTCGTGGCAACACCAATGTTAAGTGGGGCCAGCCGTCTCCGTGACGAGACATCACTACCTCCTTCCTTACGAACACCATGCGAGCGCAACGCAAGACTGACAGCTAGACCTCGTCGACCATTCCGGTCCTTTAGGAGCGGTCAGACCCGAATAGGTCAGGACCTAGAGAGAGGTGGTTACCTCTTCGTACCTGAGTCATATCGCGAAGACCAACCGGCCCCTTTACTCGTCGCCCTACACGGAGGTGGAGGGCATGCTGGCCGATGGTCTGACCTATACGCCGCCTGCGAGAATCGGGGGATCGTCCTCGTAGCTCCAGACTCTAGAGGCCGCACATGGGACCGCGTCAATGGAGCGTTCGGACCAGACGTAGCATTCATCGATGCCGTGCTGCGATTCACATTCGAACGATGTGCGATCGACCCGCTGCGTATCGCCCTTGCAGGATTCTCTGATGGAGCATCCTACACTCTATCATTGGGCCCTCCAAACGGAGACCTCTTCTCCCACCTCATCGCTTGGTCCCCAGGATTTTCCGATCCCGAAGACCCCATAGTTGGTGCGCCAAGAGTATTCGTTTCACACGGAACTGATGATCGAGTTCTCCCCGTCAGTATGAGCAGATCAGCCATCGTGCCCATGTTCGAAATGGATGGCTACGAAGTGACCTACTTTGAATTCCAGGGGCGTCACGAACTGACAACCAAGGCTGTCGACGAGGGCTTAAACTGGTTCCTGACCGCCTGAGGTCACAACGCGGTCGAAAAAGCAGTTAACGACGCAAGACAACTCCTCGTATTCAGTTGGCCGCCAACCGCAGTTCTTCTAAAACTTCAACATCTGTCTCTATCTCCCGGCGCCTAGAAAGCAGTTCGAGCGGTGACAGATTCTCTGCAATTTCGCACGATGATGGTGGCACCCCTTCAGCGGTAAAGATCGTGTCTTCCGTTCTACTCTGGGTCGCCGCTTCCAATTCATTGCCTCTGGCCTGCCCTAACCCCCACGCAGCGTGACCACGAACCAGAGGTTGTGGATCATCAAGAGCGGCGGCCAGGACTCTAATCGCCTCAGCCTCCTGATCCGAGGTAAGGACTCGCTCGCTCATTGCGTTGCCTATCCCCACGAGAAGATTGCGAAGCATACCCCTGCGACGAGGCCGCGATAGCGGTGAACCCCCATATCTTCTCTGGTACTCCTTTTCAGACATCTCCAAGATCTCTTTCGCTAGGTCTACAAGTAGCTCAGGGGAACTCGACGGCCTGTATGCAGGGTCCCCATCGCCTTGTGCGAAACGCTTATTCCAAGGGCACACCTCCTGGCAGATATCGCAGCCAAACACCCGGTTCCCAATAGCGGCCCGATATTGATGCGGGATGGAGCCCTTTAGCTCGATAGTCAAGTACGAGATACAGCGCCTAGCATCGATGGCTGGAGCACCTGACTCCTCACGGCCAAGTAGCGCACCGGTTGGACATTCATCGATGCACGCGTGGCAAGTTCCGCAGTGGTCCTCTATGTACGGCCCAGTCGTTTCTAGATCCACATCCACCATAAGCAGACCAAGCACAAAGAATGATCCGCGTCTCGGGTGGATAAGCATAGTGTTACGGCCAAACCAACCCATGCCGGCCTGACGTGCGAGTTCTCGCTCGAAAACTGGAGCGGTGTCAACTAATGCTCTGCCTCGAACCCCTCCCTCAATCTGACGATCAAGCCATGCCAACAGCTTCTCGAGTTTTGGAGGAATGATGTGATGGTAATCTAAGCCACGAGCATATCGAGCGATTACCGCCTCCGTCTTCGGATGCGGCGGCACTCCTCCATCGTCTGTCTTGGATATCCTATCCGCTTTCAGCTGCGCCTTTAGACTGGAAGCTGCGCCTGTAGCAACCGCCCCTTCATACTCGTGTCCAACCACTATCACCGACCGGGCTCCTGAGAACGATGATGAGGGGAAAGCACGGCGTTCGCGTGTATCTGGACGCTCTAAATACTCCATCTCCCCGTGGTGCTTCCTGGCAAGCCATCGGTCGAAGAACTCGATATGTTCGGACGGGTTCAGATGCCCGATGCCAAAGAGTTCGAAGCCGAGCCGCTCCGCTTCTTCGCGAAGACCCAAGGTGACTTGATTCATTTGCGTCCGAGGGGTATCAGAAGCACTGAGTTCATCTCCAGTGAAACGCTCACAGGTCAGAGGAGTATCGGCGTTGCTCTCTTTGAACGTACTGTTCTTCTAGTTATCCCCAAGGAGGCGACTGTTGCCAGACTTCGAAGCATTGCGTCACGAGTTCCCAATCCTCGAACGCAAAACCTACCTCAACTCGTGCTCCCTTGGCGCGCTTTCGCGACGCTCAGAGAGGTACCTCACAGACTTTATCGACCGTTGGCACGATATGGGGGCATCAGCTTGGTACCGACATTGGCTCGGCCGGGTAGAGGAACTAAGAGGACGAGTATCGGCATTCCTTGGAGCAACTCCACGAGAATTAGCCCTCCTGCCCTCGACTTCAGCTGCGCTAGCAGCAATAACCGAGTCTGTCCCACCCAAAGGGCGGAACCGCGTAGTTTGCACAGAACTCGATTTTCCAACACTAGCATATCAGTGGGCCGTAAAGCCTGAGATTGAGATGGTCATCCTCCGCAGTCCGGACGGTATCGGAATCGATCCCGAGCAGTTCGCTCAGGTAGTGGATGAACGAACACTATTTCTTGCTACGAGCCACGTATTCTTTGCGACGGGATATGAGCAAGACCTAAATGCACTCTCTAAAATCGCTAAGCAGGCAGGTGCTTACTCCCTCATAGACGGATACCAAGGTGCAGGACAAACAAACCTTTTCTTGCCCAAGACAGGAATCGATTTTTATACGACTGGCCCCCTGAAGTGGCTCATCGGTGGCCCTGGGCTTTCTTACCTCTACGTTCGAGATGAGTTGGTGAGTGAACTCGAGCCCAGGCTTACGTCATGGTTCGCGACGAAACGTCAGTTTGATTTTGACTTAGAAGGCTTCGAATACCGCGATGACGCTCGTCGCTTCGAACTTGGAACTCCAGCTCTTCCAACGATCCATACAGCGCTGGGTGGTCAGGAGATCATCGACGAAGTCGGCATGGAGGCGATAATAGAGCGAAATAGGATGCTTACAGACCACCTCATAGGTGCGGCAAAGGCCGCCGGCATGTCTCTCACACTAGCTGACACCGACCACCGCACCTTCATCGTGATGATTCAGCACGATGACCCCTCCGGAGCAGTGAAACACCTCGCCGCTAATGACATTATCGTCGACCACCGACCCGGTCACATCCGCGTGAGCCCGCACTTTTACAACACTACTGAGGAGATCGATTTGTGTGTGGAAATACTCACCAAGTACGTTCGCTAGGGCGCGGACTTAGTCCATCGACCTGAATCGCGCAGGCGGTACTTTTCCAAGACACGACCCAACGCCTCTTCAAGGTCAATCTCCTGCTCGTTAGCAATCGCGAGAAGTACGAACAGGATGTCGGCGAGCTCAATCGCGAGATCCTGGCCTGGTTCGTCAGCTCTTTTTGGCTTGTCACCAAAAAGATGATTCATCTCTCGCGCCAGCTCGCCGACCTCCTCTATAAGTCGCGCCAAGTTGCTTAGCGGCGGCCAGTAACCCTCCTCAAATTGGGAAATCCAGTCGTCCACCTTCCGCTGGGCTTCTCGCAGCGTCAGATCCTCATTAGCGGTATTACTCAAGGCACTATTACCAGTTTGCCAAAAATATTGCCTTTCTCAAGGATCTCATGTGCCCGCCGAGTCTCTTTTAACGGCATGACCTCTTGGATGACAGGATCAAACACGCCTCTGAACACAAGGCGCATCACTTTTCGGAACTCTGCGGACGTCCCCATCGTGCTGCCTAGGATCTCTAGTTGCTTCCAGAATACCAACCGAACATCCGTTACGCCCCGAGAACCTGTGGTAGCGCCCGCTGTAACCAGCCTTCCACCTCGGGACAGCGCCCGCAAGCAATGAGGCCAGATTTCTTCACCAACGGTATCTAAAACGACGTCAACGCCGCACTTGTTGGTATCCCCCCATACTTCACGAGAGAAATCAACCTCAAGACGGTCGTAAACGACATCGGCCCCCAGCGCTTGAGTTCGCCCCACATTTTCAGTGCCTCCAGTTACGGCAAAAACCTTTGCCCCGGCGCTCCTCGCAATCTGAACCGCAGCGGTCCCAACACCACCCGAAGCCCCTGTTATAAGTACGCTCTCACCCAGCTTTAGGCGTCCACGGGTCGTTAAAGCTCTCCATGCCGTAACGAAAACAAGACCTGCTGCTGCTGCCTCCGCCGACCCAAAGCTCTCAGGTATCTCAAGTATGTTGCTGGCCGGGACGACGGCATATTCGGCAAACCCGCCCTGTGTGTGCTCTCCAATGATCCGGAATGGGTTCTCGTTGAACGCGCTCCCTCGGTCCTGTGCTTCATACCAATCGTAATCCAAGGACGGATCTACTACCACACGAGTGCCCAAAGGCACATCGTCAGCGCCCGTTCCGACCATATCGACGACTCCAGCGATATCCGAGCCTCCGATGTGAGGCATAGGCGTCTGAATCGGGAGACCCCGTCGTACCCAAAGATCAAGGTGATTCATGGCGGCAGCCTCAACCTTGATCCGGACCTCTCCTGGTCCCGGATCCGGCACCGGCACCTGCTTTATTTCGATGACCTCAGGACCTCCGAAGTCCTCGAACACCGCCGCCCTCATCATCCGTGCCATTGTGGTGTTCCTCTCCTGAATCCTAGTGAGATGGATCGAAGCTACGCTCTGTTTCGCTGACCTCAACCCCGCAGCACTCAAAGAACTCGGCTACCTTAAGCTGGGCAACGTTAAGGTGATTTTTAAAGAAACAAACTATGCCACCAGCAACCTGATCAATGACTGAGCCATTTCTCCGGATCAGTGAGATCTTCCACTCGATTCAGGGTGAGTCCACATGGGCGGGCACCCCCTGCACATTCGTGCGGGTCACCGGCTGTCCTCTCCGATGTTCGTGGTGTGACACCACGTACGCATTTCAAGGTGGAACACGTATGTCATTCGCTCATATCCTCGAGGCAGTCGCAAGCTTCCCAACAAGAATTGTCGAAGTCACAGGAGGCGAGCCCTTGGCCCATCCTGGCACGTTCGCGCTAACCGATGAATTACTGAAAGAGGACTACACAGTCCTAGTCGAAACATCCGGCGCATTCGATATCTCTTCTTTAGACCAGCGAGTCCACAAGATCATGGACCTGAAGTGCCCGGGCTCAGGGGAAAGCGCAAAGAACCGATACGAGAACCTCAAGCACTTGACCGGCCGCGACGAGATAAAGTTCGTGCTCCAAGACCGGGAAGATTACGATTGGGCGAAGTCCGCTATCCAACAGTACGAGCTTGAACACCGAGTTGAAAACGGAACCCTCCGAGCAATCCTAGTTTCCCCAGTTTGGGGCAAAATCAACCTACAAGAACTCGCTCAATGGATCTTGGAAGATGGGCTTCAGGTACGCTTTCAGCTTCAAGTCCACAAGCTCATATGGGGACCGGAAGCAACAGGAGTCTAATGAGCACGTGGAGGCGTGACATCAGGTTAAACAGCCTTAAACAAACATTCAGCAGTATCACATCGCCCAACACTGCGAACGTGAACGTCAACCGAATGGACGCCGCGGTAGCTTTGATCGTGCGGCCAAGAATCAGCATGGACGTTCTTCTCATCAAGCGTTCCACTAACGAGAGAGATCCTTGGTCCGGCCACATGGCGCTTCCCGGCGGCCGCTGGGAACCAGGCGACGCCGGGCTTCAACAGACCGCTATAAGAGAGACCCTCGAGGAAACCGGCGTCGACCTGACACAGGAGTCGCTTGAACTCGGTCGTCTAGAAGATTGTCGACCAAAAAATCCGATGCTCCCCATCTCTAGAATAGTGCCTTTCGCATTCGCGGTCCCGCCTTTGACTGAAGCCCTAGTTGCGAGCCCGGAGGTGGAGAGTATCCAATGGGTTCCGATCGACCTGCTTACAAACCCGGAAAATACAAGTAGCACTAGAATCCGCTCTTCAGGACTCTCGAAAAAATTCCCTAGCTATAACGTCAACGGAGAGCACGTGTGGGGCCTCACACATCGGATCCTGTCACGGTTTCTTCATGCTTACATAACCCAACCGCAAGAATAGTGGCCCTCCGATATCAAAGTGGTCACTGAGCAATACGGCAACCGAGCACACTCAGAGACTCCGACTCCGCTAATCGTTCGGTCCCGATGCATTTAGAGTAAGTCCAGCTGGCTGTCATTATCGTCATCGTCCGCGGGCATCGCCTGTGCCGGCGCGCCCCCCCGTCCCTGAACTCTGGTTACCTCAACCACTCGGTCTCCAGTCTGC
>MDSV01001945.1_pt1 | contig 60988 bp, 55 predicted proteins | sample 810851 | NCBI WGS metagenome assembly MDSV01 (sample SAMN05326640, study PRJNA326480) | marine metagenome | isolation source: seawater | place: Atlantic Ocean: North East | collected 2012
ATATTTGTTCCATCAGTATTAAATATAAATAGATTTAAAAAAAATTATAAACCAGTATTTGAACAAATGAAAATATCACATAAACCAAAAGTATTTTGGTTTTATTGGTTAATGTCATTACCATTAATCTTTAACAATTACAGAAAAATTTTATTATTTTTTATAGGATATAACAAAAAACTAAAAAAATTAATTGAACAAAAAAAGCCAGATATAATTATTCATCCTTCATTATTAGCTGGAATGTTTGTTAACGACTTAGTTTTAATTGGAAAATCTTTAAATATACCAGTCTTACTTTTAATGAACTCATGGGATAATTGCTCTAATAAAGCTAGTTTAGCTACTAATCCAACAAAACTTGGAGTTTGGGGCCCACAATCGTTTTCTCATGCAAAAACTTATTTAGGTATGCAAGAAAAAAATTTGAGTACTGTTGGTCCAGCACAGTTTGATATTTATAAACATGGGTCACAAAAATCAAAAAAAAATTTGTACAAAAAGTTTCAAGTCCCACACGGTAAAAATGTATTTGTTTTTTGCGGCGGTTCGAAAGGTTTTAAAGAAATATACCAATTACAAATTCTTGATCAAGCTATTGATAAAGGAATTTTAGATAAAATTCACATTCTTTATCGACCTCACCCGTGGAGAGGTAAATTATTAGATGAACCATTTTTCTGTGATATTAAATTTAATAATATAACACTTGATCCTACGATGAAGCAATTCTATGAAGGATTAAAATTAGAACCATACCCTGGTTTATACGTTACAAACTATCAAGATAGTAAAGATTTACTTGATTTAGTCAGTGGAGTTTTTTCCCCTTTATCTACAATGCTAGTTGAGTCTATTTTAAATGGTAAGCCATGTTTAGTTCTTTTCCCTGATGTTATAAAAGACAAAGTAAAACATAACCAAACTAATTTACTAAAAGAACTCGTCTATTTTAAAGAATTTATAGATAGAGAATTAATTTTAACAAGCGATAATTCTGATGATCTTATTGATAAAACAATTCAATTAATAAAATTTTCTAAAGATCTTAATATTAAGAAAAGATTAATCAAACACTCAAAAAATTTTGTTAATTTTCCAAAACCTAATTATCAAATTAATATTTTAAAATTATGTAATACTATGTTAAAAACTTGAAGAAGTGGAATCATTATATGAAAATTGAACCTGTCAAAATTTTTAACAAATTAGTTGGACCCGATGAACCTTGTTTTGTTGTTGCCGAAATAGGTATAAATCATAATGGCAAAATAGAAACTGCTAAAAAACTTATTTCTGCAAGTGCATTTGCAGGTGCTGATGCTGTTAAATTTCAAAAAAGAACTGTTGATGTTGTTTACTCTAAAGAAGAGCTTTTAAAGTCAAGAGAAAACCCATTTGGAAAGACTAATGGTGATTTGAAAAGAGGTTTAGAATTTGGTCATGAAAATTATAAAATAATTACTAACCATTGTGAAAAAAATGATATCCTATGGTTTGCCTCTTGTTGGGATGAAGATTCAGTAGACTTTATTGAAAAGTTCAATCCTCCATGTTATAAAATTGCTTCAGCATCATTAACTGATCACAACCTTTTAAAACATCACAAATTAACTGGTAAACCTATCATTATGTCCACAGGGATGAGTACAATAAAAGAAATTGATAAGGCAGTTGAAACTTTAGGGACTGATAATTTAATTCTTATGCACGCAACAAGCAGTTATCCTTGTGAAATTAAAGAATTAAATTTAAAAATGATTAAAACATTAGAGGAAAGATATCAAGTTCCCATTGGTTACTCTGGTCACGAAGTGGGACTTCCAACTACTGTTGCTGCATCTGCAATTGGGGCTTGCATGATTGAAAGACATATAACACTTGATAGGAGTATGTGGGGTTCAGATCAATCTGCCTCGGTAGAGCCAATGGGATTTTCAAAAATTTGTAGTGGGGTTAAAGCTATCAGGACTGCTCTTGGAGATGGTATCAAAGTTGTCTATGAAAGTGAAAAACCTATTTTAGAAAAACTTAGACGAGTTAAATGACCGTTAATGTATAAAATAAGCTTTAAAATGTTTTTAAAACATGGATTTCAGGATGAATACACTAAAAGACATGAAGAATTATGGCCTGAGCTTAAAAAGTTGCTAAAAGAAAATGGAATACAAAATTATAATATTTTTTTAGATTCAAATACAGATGAACTATTTGCTTTTCTCCATGTAAATGATAGAAATTATCTGAACAATTTAAAAGAAAATAAAGTAATGAAAAAATGGTGGTATTTCATGTCGGATATAATGGAATGTAATGAAGATAAATCACCAAAAAGTATTGAACTAAAACAAGTTTTTTTCCTTGAATGATACTACAAATAAATTAGTAATAGATTTAGGTAAAACTAATATTAAATTTGTTGTAATCAATAATAATAAAATAAAATATTCGATTTCTATTAAGTCTCCAAAAAGCATAAATAAAAAATTATTATTTTTAGATATCAAACAACTTTGGAAGAAAATATTAAATCAACTAAAAGTTATTTCAAAATCATTTAATATAGATCAAATAACTACTATAACTCATGGAGCTACTTTTGCAGTAATTAAAAACAATAAACTTATTTATCCAATTTTGGACTATGAAACAAAAATTCCACTAAATATTGAAAAAGAATATAACTCTATAAGAGATGATTATAAAATATCTTATTCACCTAAACTTCCCAATGGTCTAAACGTCGGCAAACAAATTTACTTTTATGTTAAAAAATATAATTTACATAAAAAAAATATAAAGATTATTTTTTTTCCACAGTTTTTTTCTCTACTTTTTTCTGGTAAAACTGTAAACGAGCAAACATACTTAGGTTGTCATACAGATCTATGGGACCCAATAAATAATAAATATTCTAAGTTAGTAAAATATTGTAAATGGGAGAAGTTTTTCTATAAAATTAAACCAATTGGTTATAATTTGGGGAAAATAAGACAAAATCTTATAAAACTTCTTAAAATAAATCCTAATTGCAGTGTTTTAAATGGTGGTCATGACAGTAGTATTGCATACGCTGCCTTTATATCAAAAAAAAATACTACTCCAATATTAATAAATTCTGGAACATGGACAATCATCATGTCTAAACTAAATAATAGAAATGCAATTCAAGAAACTTTAGACATGTATATAGGCACTAGTATAAAAGGAAAACCTATAATGGTTTCTAGATTTATGGGAGGAAGAGAATACAATAAAATAAAAAGTTATTTTCAATTAAAAAAAGTCCAAAAAATATCAGATATTAAAAATATTATTGAAAATGAAATCTACTGTCTTCCATCATTTTCGAATATTGGAGGTCCTTTTAAGTTTAAAAAAGGTAAGATAATTGGTATCAGAGAATTTTGTGTAAACGGTTTAGCATTATCTTCACTTTATCTTTCTCTAATGACCACATTTTACTTAAGAAAAATAAAAGGCAATAAAGTTATTATAGAAGGAAATTTGTCTAAAAATTTGATATTTTGCTATTGTTTAAGTCAACTTAATTGTGAAAAAAAAATTTATGTGTATGAAAGTAATAATACCATATCACATGGATTTATTAATATCTTATCTGACTTTAAGTATCAATTAGAAACAAAGATGATAGCTTTTGAAACTTCAAAAAATAAAAGCTTGTTAAATGATTATTATACAAATTGGATTTCTTTAATAGAAAGATCTTAATCTATTATATAATTCCAGGACTATTACTTTGCAACTCTCTATTTTTAGCTTTAAACTTACGATAATCAAGTTTTCGATAAACATCAATTGGATAAATTGCAAATTCATTAGTCATCTTGTAATAATTTAATAAAATTTCTACAGGTAATTCATAAGCATCTTTTAAAACTTTTCTAGTCATTATTACATCATTTTTAATTTGATAATATTTTAGTTTTTCATAATCAATAAACATAGATTTTATAAAAGCTTTTTGAATTTCTTCAATTGATAATATAAAACTTTCAATCGGATCTGTAACATTATGAGATTGATCAATCATATAAGAAAATTTTGAAATTTCTTCAAATTTTTTGGTACAATCGTGAAGCTCATGCCAAATCAAAAACAACCTAAAAGGATCAATTGATCCTGTATCTAAATCATCATCTCCATACTTTGAGTCATTAAAGTGGAAACCACCAAGTTTACCAAAAAAATTTAGCCTACTGACTATATTTTCAATATTTGTTGTAGGTGCATGATGACCCAAATCAACAAGACATTTGGCCTTTGGACCAAGTAAATTTGCCATACCAAAACTTGTACCCCAATCAGATAAAATAGTACTATAAAAAGCTGGCTCATAATGTTTATGTTCAAGAAATAAAGTCCAATCTTCTGGCAACTTTTTATATATCTTAGTTAAAGAATCTAAATAATGTTCTAAGCCTTGTCTTAGATTTATTTGACCTGGAAAGTTAGACCCATCTGATATCCAAATTGTAATTGATTTGGACCCTATTTTTTTTCCTATATTGATACATTCAATATTATGTTCAATTGCTTGATTCCTAACATTTTCTTCAATTGAGGATAAACTTCCAAATTTATAAGAATACTTTTGATATTCATTATCCTGAAAAGTATTTGAATTTACAGCATCAAAGCTAATTTCAAAGTTATTTGAGAAATCAATTAGTTCTTTTGTATCTTTAACGATATCCCATGGAAAATGTAATGATATTTTATTTCCATTTCCCACCAATGTAGAGACGATGGAACAATCTTGTATTTTTTCAAAAACATTAGTAGGTTCTCCTAAAATTGGAAACTTAGCAAACCTCGTACCTCCAACTCCGAACCCCCAAGAAGGTAAAACTATATCAAGAGTGGTTAACCTTTCAAAAACTTTATCAATATTTACTAAATTTCTTTTAAAAAATATACTTGAACAATTTTCAAACTCGTTTATCACTTGTTGTTTAAATAACTTGTTTTGATCTGAGATAAAATTTTTGTTTATGTTAATGTCATCATTCATCACTCACCCATTTTTCTAGAGATTAATTATATACAATTAAAATGTTAATTAAAAATGAAAATAAAATTAAATAATGATTTCTGTATTTGGCTTGTTTCTCCTGAAAAAGAAACAAGATCAGAAACCCTCAAAGAAGTAGCTGTTTCATTAAGTGATTCATTTAAAGCGCTAGGACATAATGTGCCTATAGTCACCAGTCCAAAAAACATTACTGAATATCCAATTATTTTAAATGCAAACTTACTAAACAAAACTGAACATAATTTTTTACCTAAAAACTCAATTATCTTCAATTTTGAACAAATCTATGAAAAAAGTCCTTGGTTAACCCCTTTTTATCTCTCCCTTCTAAAAAATCATATTGTTTTTGATTACAGTAATAATAATATAAATACACTTAAATCATTTGGCATACAAAATGTTCATTTATGTAAAATTGGATATTCTAAATCGTTAGAAATTATTCCTCAAAATCATTTTGAAATTGATTTTTTAATGTATGGCAGACCAAATGAAAGGAGAATTAGTATAATTAAAAAATTAAATGATTTGGGTTATAAATCAATTTTTTTGGAAAATACTTATGGTAATGAAAGAGATACTATTATTTCAAAATCTAAAATTATTCTTAATATACATTATTATGATGCATCTATTTTTGAAATTGTTAGAATTTCATATCTACTTACCAATAAAAAGTTTGTAATTTCTGAAATAGGTTCTGATAAAGATTTGGAGAACGATTTGGATTCGGGTTTAATTTTCGGAAAATATGATGAAATAATTAAGCTATGTAAATATTATATTGATAAAACTGAAGATAGAAATAGAATTGCACTAAGAGGATACAAATTGTTCAAAGAAAAAAAACAGAAATTATATTTAGAAAAATTATTTCAGGTTTAACTAATGCAATTTGTAATTCCTATGGCAGGTTCAGGAACTAGATTTAAAAAAAAAGGTTTTACTACCCCTAAACCTCTTATTAAGGCAGGTAAAACAACTTTTTTAGAAGGTGTAACTAATCAATTTACTAAACTTAATGATGTTTTGTTTATTTGTAATGAAAACCATACGTCTAATGAGTCTCAAAGTTTTGTTGATATAATCAACATAATTAAAAAAAATAGTAAAATTGTTTCAATAAAACCACATAAACTTGGACCTGTAGAGACTATAATGCAGGCTGAAAAGTATATTAATAAAGAAAAACCAGTTTTAATAAGTTATTGTGATTGTATTTCAATTTTTGAGGAAAAAAAATTTTACTCATATTTAAAGAATAATGGTGATGTAGATGGTTTGATCTTTTATTATACTGGTTTTCATCCTCACTTAAGAAGGTCACAAAATCATGCTTACTTAAAATTTGATAAAGAAGTAATTGTTGACATTAAAGAAAAAAAGTCTTTCACCCCAAATCCTTTGAATGAACCTGCTTCTAGTGGAATTTATTACTTTTCCAATGGAAAAAAATTAATATATGCCTGTAAAAAATTAATAGAAAGAAATTTGCATGTAGAAGGTGAATTTTTTGTAAGTATGTTATACAAAATATTAATTGAGGATTTAAATTTAATCAAAGGATATAAAATTGACTATTTTTTAAATCTTGGAACACCAGAAGATTTAGAAGATTTTAGAAAATGGGATAAATCTTTTTATAATTATCAATTTATTAATAAGAAAAAAAAATCTGTTTTAAATGCAAACTTGTTGATGCCTGCCGCAGGAAAAGGAGAAAGATTTAAAAAAAATGGTTATAAAGCTTCTAAACCCTTAATCAAGATTTCAGAAAAATATATGTTTCAAATGGCCTTAAAATGTTTTCCTAAAACTAATAGTCAGACTATAGTTTTACAAAAAGATATATATCAAAATATCAACAGGAAAAATAATTATCCAATAAATTTTCTCCCCGTTAATGGGTTTACAAAAGGTCAAGCTGAAACATGCATGATGGTAATTAATAATAATAATCCTAATAATCCAATAGTAATAATTTCTTGTGATATGGGTATAATGTTAAAAGATGAACAAATCGAAAAACTTAACCAAAAAAATAACGTAGATATTTATGTTTTTGTTTCTAAAATTGATTTAGCCAGTAAATTGAATACTAAACAATTGAGTTGGATTTCATTAAATAAAGATAAAAGCATAAATCAAATAATAATAAAGCCTGTTAAAAAACCCTTTAATTATAATCATTACTTATTAGGTGCTTTTCAATTTAAGTCTGAATCAACGTACAAACAACTATTTAACTTGATGAAAAATCAAAATTTTACAATAAATAATGAATATTATATCGACAATATGATAAAAATAGCATTAGAAAAAAAACTAAAATGTGAACCTTTATTTATTGAATATTTTTTTAATTGGGGAACTCCTTCGGATTTAGAAACATACAATTATTGGGAAAAATGTTTTAATACTTGGACACTTCATGATTTTAAGATTAAAACATTCAAATGATTTCTGTAATAATTCCTATACTTGACGAAGAAAAAAACCTAACGAAACTTATAACACAATTAAGTATTGTTTTAAAAAAAATTGGTACTAAATCAGAGATTATTGCTGTTGATGATGGAAGTAAAGATGAATCTCTAAATACTCTAAAAAGCTTATTAAAAAAGTTTAAATTATTAAAAATAGTTACTTTTAAAATTAATCAAGGACAAACAGCGGCGATTATGGCTGGCATTGAACATTCTAGTGGAAGTATAATTATTCCTATAGATGCTGATCTTCAAAATGACCCTGAAGACATTCTAAAATTACTTAAAAAATTAAATCAAGGTTATGATGTCGTCTCAGGTTGGAGAAAAAATAGAAAAGATTCTTTTCTTTCTAGAACACTTATAAGCATTATAGCAAATTGGTTAATTTCAAAGGTTTCTGGTGTAAAATTACATGACTATGGTTGTACATTAAAGGCCTATAAGAAAGATATCTTACAAAACGTAAAATTATATGGTGAAATGCACAGATTTATTCCTATTTATGCAAGTTGGCAAGGGGCAAAAGTAGCAGAAATTGAAGTTAATCATTATCCAAGAACAAATGGTAAATCAAAGTATGGGTTATCTAGAATATTTAAAGTTATATTAGATATTTTTGTAGTAACTTTTTTAAATAAATATTTTACAAAACCTATTTATATTTTTGGTGGTTTTGGTCTTATTTTACTAACATTATGTTTTATTTCAATAATTTATATGTGTTTTCTAAAAGTTTATTATCAATTATCTATGATACAAACACCTCTTCCCATGGTAATTGTTATGACCTTTGTATCTGGTATTTTAAGTATTTTAATGGGACTTTTAGCTGAAATATTAGTGAGGACTTATTTTGAATCACAAAATAAATCATCTTATACAATATCAGAATTAATAAATTTCAAGAAGAAATAGTAATGTGTGCAATTTTAGGATTTCTTGGGTTGAATAATTTGGATGACCTCATCCAAATGAGAGATGAAATGACACATAGAGGGCCTGATGATGGTGGTTTTTACTTTGAAGAAGATAGGAAAGTTTTTTTAGGACATAGAAGACTCTCAATAATCGACCACATCGGAGGTAAACAACCTATGTGGGATAAACAAAAACGAGTATGCATTGTTTTTAATGGGGAAATTTATAATCATTTAAATTTGAGAAAAAATTTAATTTCAAAAGGACATATTTTTCAAAGTAGTCATTCTGATACTGAAGTGTTAATTCATGGATATAAAGAATGGGGAGTAGAACTACCAAAGTATCTAAATGGAATGTTTGCTTTTTGTATTTTTGATAAGTTAAAAAACAAACTTTTTATAGTAAGGGATAGATTTGGGGAAAAACCATTATTCTATTATCAAAATAAAAATGTTTTTGGCTTTTCTTCAGAATTAAGAACATTCAAAAATTATAAAAATTTTAATTTAAAATTAAATGTAACTAATTTACAAAAGTATTTTGCTTATGGATATTTTCCTTCATCTACAACCTTATTTACAAATGTTTTTAAATTAAAGCCTGGTTATTTTATAGATTTTGATATTGTTACTATGAAGTCTAAACTAGTTAAATATTGGGATTTTAAGTTAAAACCCAACTATAATCTACTAAATTCAACAATTGAAGAAATATCTGAAGAGTTTTCTGAATTATTAGTAAAATCTACAAAAAGAAGATTAATGTCAGATGTACCTCTAGGTTTCTTTTTAAGTGGAGGAATAGACTCCACTAGTATATTAGCCTCGGCACATAAAATTAATACTAATAAAAAACTCAATGCATTTACGATAGGTTTTAATGAAAAAACATTTGATGAAAGTAATTGGGCTAAAATAGCATCTAAATATTTCAATATAAATCATCATTTAAAATATTTAACTCTTAATGATTTTAAAAATAATGCAAATATAATCCTTAACAAAAATGATATTCCGATAGCTGACTCGTCCTTGATACCAACGTTTTCACTTTGTAAATTAACAAGTGAAAAAGTGAAAGTCGCATTATCTGGCGATGGTGCAGATGAAATTTTAGCAGGCTATGACCCTTTTTTAGCAATAAAACCGTCTCAATTTTATAACAAAATTATTCCAAAGTCTGTTCATTACCTAATATTAAAAATGGCTAACATTTTACCAGTATCTAATAATAATTTAAGTTTTGATTTTAAGGTTAAAAAAACCTTAAGTGGCTTGTCTTACCCTCAAAAATTTATTAGTCCAATATGGATGTCTATACTTGACCCTAATGAAATAAATGAATTATTTAACATTAAAATTTCATTAGAAGAATTATATAGTGAGACTCTTGAATTATTTGAATTACATCAGTCAAATTCTACTTTTGACAATATGCTATATTTTTTCACAAAATTTTACTTATCTGATAATATTCTCACAAAATTAGATACTGCATCCATGGCCAATTCATTAGAAACCAGAACTGTATTTCTTGATAATGATATAATAAATTTTGTAGAGACACTCCCTCATAACTTTAAAATCAAAAATGGTAATCGAAAATATATTTTAAAAAAAGCAGTTGAGAATTTGATTCCTAAGAAAATTATAAATAGAAAAAAGAAAGGTTTTGGGACTCCAATTTCTTCTTGGTTTTTAAATGAAGACATAAACATTAAAAATAAAAATAATATATATAATCATAATAAAATTAATAGATTAATTGAAGAACACAAAAAAAAAATAAAAGATAATTCCAGATCTTTATTTGGTTTATTATCTTTAGAAAAATTATTAAAATAAAATGACATATTTTTCTAAATCAAACTTTTCTATTATATTAAATAAAAGTTTTTTTAGATTTATCTTGTCTACTATATTTAACTTTATAATTTCATTTTTTCCTTATTTAATTTTAATTTATATTGGAGTTTCCTATTTTATTGCATATCTAATTGCATTCATAATTTTATTAATTTCATCTACATTAATTAATATTAAATTTTCTTTTCTTTCATCTTTAAGAGTAAAAAAAATTATAATTTATTCTATTTATTATACTTTATATTTTTACACAGGATATTTAATAATATGGTATAGTATAGAAACTATAAAAGTTAATCCTTATCTTGCTCCATTAATAAATATAATTTTATTACCCTTACATTATTTTTTTTCTAAATTAATTATAAAAAAAATTTAACCTTTAAACTTATAAATTTCTACAGTTGGTCCAAAACTATTAAATTTAAATATTTTATAAATTGGAAATTTAAAACCTTCCGTTGATTGTAGATCTGGAGTTGATAAAAAAGAAAAACTTGATTCAATTTTTTTTTCGATAAAAAAACTATTATTTAATTCTGAATAAAAATCTTTAGAAATCCTGTAATGCTTATTTTCTTTATATTTATAGTCAATTATCACATAATCGAATTTATTTGATATCAAAAATTCTAATAAATTCGAATTAGATTTCGTATTTATAAAACTATCAGATATATTTATAAATGAAAATTTCTCTCTTAAATTATACTTGTTCATTCCTATTAAATTATTTTTAACAGTATTTTTGGCTTTAGATTGTTTACTCATCTTATTTATATTAATATTTTTCATACCGTTAGCAATTTTGGAATTTGACTCAGCATTATTTTTTATCCACTCAAGAGCTTGTATTCTTGTGTCTTTTTGGGATAACAAATAACTCGAATAAAAGGAAACTATAAAAGAATAACTTAATAAAAAAATAACTATAAAAATTTGAAAACTATATTTCTTGTTCTTTAAAATTTCATTCAAGCCAATACTTGAAATAATTGCTAAGCAAGGTATTACAGGCATTAAATATCTATGTTCATTTTGGACTGTCAAATGCAACAAAACAATAAACATGATAAAAATTAAAGAAAATAAAAATATTTTACTTAAAAATAATTTTTTATAACAACAATAAAAAACTGAAAAAATAGTTATTAAAACTAAAACAGGGTTTAAAAGAAACATACACTCCAAATAATAATGGATTGTATTTAAAAAATTCCTATTTAAATATAAGGCCGTAACGTTAGTTTCATTTTTTACTATTAATCGTAAAAATGAATTCGGATGCATTATAATACTTATAAGGGATATCGACAAAAAAATAATTAAACCAAAAGTTATTTTTTTTAAATTTCTAATTTTGTTCTTTAAAAAATGTAAAATAGCTAAAAACAAGAAACCAAAACCACCAAAAACATAGCTTGTTCCAAACCCAATACCACTCGATATCGAAGCATAAAAGTAATTTTTAAAATTATTGGAATAGTATAATTTAAAAGCAAAAAAAATTGTGATCCAAATTAATAAAGTTGTAAGATTCCAATGTCTTACAAAATGACCTGTGAGATTAAAAGTAAAATCTGTTGCTAAAAAAATAATTGAAAAAGTAGCAATTCTTTTTGAATTAAATAAAAGGCAGCAAATTTTATAAATTAAAATCATGATTAACAAATTAAAAAAAATATTACTTATACGTGCTCCTAGAAAAAAAAACTCAATATTATTTAAACAAATATTATTAAATTCACTAATTTCTGGAAAACCATTTTTTATATATAAAAAAAGAAAAAAAGGTAAAATTCCAACTAGAGTGATTATTGGAAGAAATGGGGGATAAATTAACATTTTCATTTCTTCTTCGTATAAAATAGGAAAAATAGATTTTAGTTGTAACATCTTTAAAGCACTTCCTACTACCACCTCTTCGTCTGAAACCAAAAAGAAAGGAAGACCATAATCTGCACCAAATAAACGTAAACAAAATATAAAGAAAAAGATTACGTAAATATTATATTTTTTTATATATGACAATATTGCACTTAAGTTAAAATTAATTATTTATTTTGAACCCACCAGAACCCAACTATATTTTTGATGTCGTTTAATCTTAATGTCTTTGAAACCAGCAGATTTAAGAAGTTCTAAACATTCATTTTTTCTGTAATATTCTGAGTAAGTAGGATTTAGCTGATCAAAAATTATATATTTTCTATGTTTAAAACTACATTTAGAAAATATATTTTTTAAATATGAGTGCATTGGAAAGTATTTACTTATTTTTGAAAGATAAATATATGGAAGTATTAAAACATTTAAAAAACTACTAAAAAAATCTAATAAAGTATCATTTAATCTTTTTGCAAAAAAATTAAAAAATTTGTAGATTACATAATAAATTTCATTTCCTTCATATCCATATACCCACATAATAAATTTACCATTAGTTTTTAGAGAGTTATTTATATTTTTTAATGTAGAAATTGGCTCATAAATATGATGAATCACACCAATCGAAAATACATAATCTAAATTTTTTAATTTATACTCATCTCCCTTTAAATTAATAATTTTTGCAGAAGGTATACTTTTTAAATTATTTTTTAGAATATTTATGTTTTTTGATGGTTCTACACAATATATTTTTTTAGGCTTGAATTCATTTAACATGCGGACAATCCTTCCAGAACCACTTCCTACCTCACATATATTTTTATTATTAATTTTAGATAAATCAAAAATACTATCGCATATATTTTCAATCCATTTTTTATCAGACCAATAGCCATTATTTAAATCACTCTGCAGAATCCATTGATTAGAAAAGTCTTCAATATTTTTTTCTCTGATTTTATTAATGTTTTTCATTTCTTTTATTTGATATATACTTCTAAATTAAAATTGAATAACAATAGCAATTTTGTTAGTTGTTTTTACTTCTTAAAAAAACATAATAATATATAATTAAAAAATGACAATTCTTAAAAAACATTTAGATTTTCTTAGATGTCCAAAAACTAAAAAGTCATTAAAATTAATTAATGGTCAACTTGTTTCTTCAGACAAAAAAAATATCTACAAAATAAAAAAATCTATTATACCAATTTTTTTTGAAGATAATGCATTATCAAATTCTTTAATACAAAAGGACCATTACAATAAGATTTATAAGACTTACATTGAAAATTTGAATTATCCTCACACAATAGAATATACTAACTATCTTGATAAAAAGTTTATTAATTTAATAGAAAAAGAAAAATTTAACATTTTTCTTGAAGTTTGCTGCGGTAGTGGAGAAGGTGTTAAATTATTTCATAAGAACTTTAATCAAGCATTTGCAATTGATATTTCAATTAAAATGTTAACGGAAGCTTATGAATCAAAAACATCCTCAAAAATACAATTTATCCAAGGGAATGCAATTAATTTACCTATAAAAGATAATACAATTGATTGCGTTGTAATGCTTGGTGGCATTCATCATATTTCTGATAGAAATAAACTTTTTAAAGAAGTGAATAGAGTTTTAAAACCTCAAGGTATTTTTATTTGGAGAGATCCAGTAGATGATTTTATTGTTTGGAGATTAATTAGAAAAATTATTTATAAATTTTCACCCTTATTAGATGAAAAAACAGAAAAACCCCTAAGATTTACTCCAACAAAAAGAAGTTTGTCTCAAAATGGATTAGAACTTAAAAAATGGAATACAGTTGGCTTTTTTGGTTTTTGTCTATTTATGAACAGTGATGTTTTATTTTTTAATAGGTTTTTTAAAAAGATTCCTAAAATTAGAAGTATTGTCAAACTCTTTACAAAAATTGACGAATTTGTAACAAATTTGAAATTCATGAAATATAGAGGTTTAATTGTGATTGGCATGGCAAAAAAAGTAAGTTATGATAAGAAGTAACTATAATATATAAAAATTTACTTTCTGATGTAAAAAATGTACTTTAATTTTATTTATTAGTTAAATCTGAGAAGTCTAATTATGTCATTCAATGAAATTAAATTACCCTCAAATAAGTCATTTGGATTATTTTTCTCCTCCATTTTTTTTATCTTAACATGTTATTTTTATATCAATTTATCCACTATAACTGTCTTTATTTTCTCTTTTTTAACATTATTTTTTTTTATCATTAGTGTTACTAAGCCTGATTTATTATATATATTCAATAAATCTTGGATTTTCTTTGGTTATATTTTAGGAAGAATTTTTAGTCCTCTAATTCTGGGAAGTATATTTTTTTTAATAATTTCACCAATTTCACTATTAATGAAATTTTTTTCGCGAGATGAATTAAATCTTAAAAGTAAAAATACTAATTCTTTTTGGATTTGTTACAATGATGATGATCCTAAATCTCAATTTGAAAAGCAATTTTAGATGTTTAGTTTTTTAAAAGAACTATGGGAATTTTTAAAAATTAGAAAAAAACTATGGTTAGCTCCTATAATTTTTATTTTTCTTGTAATTGGTTCATTATTGATATTTGCTCAAGGATCTGTAATTTCTCCTTTCATTTATACATTATTTTAAAGAATGTACATTTTAGGAATATCAGCTTATTATCATGATAGTGCAGCATGTTTAATTAAAAATCATGACATAGTTGCCGCCGCGCAAGAAGAACGTTTCACAAGAATTAAACACGATTTCTCTTTTCCAAAAAATGCTATAAATTACTGCATTAAAGAAGCTAAAATATCGCCTGAGAAAATAAATTATTTTGTTTTCTACGAAAAACCATTCTTAAAATTTGAAAGGTTAATTGAAACATACTTTGCATTTGCTCCAAAAGGATTTAAAAATTTTTCATTGTCGTTACCTATCTGGGTAAAAGAAAAGTTATTTCAAAAATCAATGATTTGTAAAGAGTTAAAATTATTATTTAGGAATAACGTTGATTATTCAAAATTACTTTTATTCAATGAACATCATCTGAGCCATGCTGCTAGTGCTTTTTTTCCATCTCCTCACAAAGAAGCTGCAGTTTTAACAATCGATGGGGTTGGCGAATGGTCTACAACATCTATTTATATGGGAAAAGATAATAACTTATCCTTGTTAAAAAGTATTAATTTTCCTCATTCTCTAGGTTTATTGTATTCTTCATTTACCTATTATTTAGGTTTTAAAGTAAACTCAGGTGAATATAAAATTATGGGCTTAGCTCCCTATGGTATCCCAAAATATGTTGATTTAATTAAGTCTAATCTTATAAATATTAAAAATGACGGTTCCTTTAAATTAAATATTTCATACTTTGATTTTTGTACAGAACTTAAAATGACAAATAAAAATTTTGATTCTTTGTTTGGACATCCAAAAAGAATGCCTGAAACAAAATTAAACCAATTTCATATGGATGTTGCTGCCTCTATACAAAAAGTAACTGAAGAAATAATATTAAAAATCTGTAAAAATATTGTTTCTATGACCGGATCTGAAAACTTGTGTTTAGCAGGTGGTGTAGCTTTAAACTGTGTCGCAAATGGTGTTTTACTAAAAAATAAAATATTTAAAAATGTATGGATACAGCCTGCAGCTGGAGATGCAGGTGGTTCTTTAGGTGCTGCATTATCAATATATTATATGAAATTAAATAAAAAAAGAAATTATGTAAGAAAAAATTATATGAAAGGAAGCTTTCTTGGGCCAAAGTTCAATTCTACAGAAATAAAACAAGATTTAAAAAAATTAAACGCTGTTTTTCAAGAGCATAAATCTGAAGAAATAATTGATAAGATTTCAACTTCTTTAAAAAATGGTAAGATTGTAGGTTTGTTTAATGGAAGAATGGAGTTTGGACCAAGAGCACTTGGATCTAGAAGTATAATTGCTGATCCAAGAGATGTAAATATGCAAAAAATGCTGAACTTAAAAATTAAATTTAGAGAATCTTTTAGACCTTTTGCTCCTAGTATTTTACTAGAAGATGTTTCTGAATGGTTCGAATTAAGTTGTGAAAGTCCCTATATGCTATTTGTTGCAAACGTTCTAAAAAAACATCGTCTAAAAATACCAAAAGGTATGAATAAATTATTTGGAATAAAAAAGCTAAGTGTACAAAGATCTTCTGTACCAAGCATTACTCATGTTGATTATAGCGCAAGGATTCAAACAGTTGAAAAATCACAAAATAAAAATTTTTATGAAATTATAAAAAGTTTTAAAAATAAAACAGGTTGCCCCATGGTTATAAATACCTCCTTCAATATTAGAGGAGAACCTATTGTTTGCAATCCTAAAGACGCTTTTAGATGTTTTATGGGAACTGAAATTGATATTTTAGTAATAGAGAATTTTTATCTAGAAAAAATAAAACAAAAAAATGAATTTATCAAAGATTATAAAAATCAGTACAAACTAGATTAAAATAATTTAATTTTATTTTTAATTTTTTCTGCAATTATTTCATTCCCATCATCTGTTAAATGAACTTCATCAACAAATATTTTTGGTATATATTTAAAAGACTTTTTATTTTCATATATTGCTGAAGGACCATTTTCTGTCTTATCAAAGATTGAAGATAAATCTAAACAATGAGATTTACAAAAATTTGATTTCATCAATTTTTTAATTATGTATTTCGTATTAACAATAAATGTTTCATCCATTTTTATTACTGAGTTTAATGGTATTCTTTCATGTAATGAGTAAAAAGGTTGAATGACAAAAATATGTTTTGCCTCTCTAAATTCACTTAAAAGTTTCATTTGTTTTTGATTTTTCAAAACGACTTCATATATTTTATCTAAACAATATTTATTTATTAGTTGAATATTTTGTTTTGATTTAATCTTTTTATTATTTTTACTAAAAGATTTCTTGAGTTGTGTAAATAATATTGAGGTATCTAAAAAGAAATCTGCTAAAAAACTCTTTATTTTTTTTATTAATGTTGGTTCTTTAAATTTTCCAATATACTCAAAATTTTCACTTAACTGATTAAAACTCTCTGGTGTATCTAATGGTAAGCTTTTATTACAATTCATTCCCCCTAAAACAATATCATTTGCTAAAGAAAAAGAGATACTTAACTTGTAATCTAGATTAGTTTTAAGCAACGCTACCAATTCTTGATGGCTATTCCATGACGGTGCATTTAAATTATAAAATTTATATTTATCACTTGATAATAGAGCTGCAATTGAAAATCTATTAGAACTTGAATACTGGCTAAAAGCTGAAGAACCTCCTAACAAAACTCCCTTAAAAAACTCATTTTCATTAAAAAAGGGATTTTTTCTAAATCCTTTTTTATTTAAAGATACCACATAATTATTTACTTGATTAATTTGTTCTTCTTTAGACGGTAAAGAGAATAAATAGTAAGGATGTAAATATTTTTTATAAAATTTACTATATGGATCCTTTTGAAGTTTTTTACCATAATAATTAGTTTTATGTAATGGCAGTCTTTCAAAGTATTGTGGAAAAAAATTTTTAGTAATTTTATGAGAAAACCCTGAAAACTCAAACACAAAAATAAAAATAGAGAAAAATAAAATTGTATTAATTAAAATAATAAGAGAAAAAGCTATTAAACGAACTGATTTTTTCAATTTCTCACCTAAAATTATTTTAAAAACTTTATTAACTTTATAACGGAAATGTCATAAAATTGTTAGTATTTAATATTTTATAAAAAAATATATTTATACTTTAAGATTTTTTGTATTATAAGAATTGATAATTAATTTTTGTAAAAATAATGATTATAATCAAACATCGTCAGAACGAGATTACCGAATTAAAAGAACTTCCAAAAACTTTGGGTGCTGAGATAGATATTAGAACTTACTGTAAGGAACTTATTTTACATCATGATCCGTTTTCAAAAGGACAAAAACTCTTTGATTGGCTGAAGTGTTATGAACATAGATTTCTTATTTTAAATGTAAAAGAGGAAGGGTTGGAAGAAAAAATTATTCCTATGCTTAAAAAATTTAATATAAAAAATTATTTTTTTCTTGATCAAAGTTTTCCTTTTTTAATTAAGTATTCAAGAAAAAAAATAAAATATTTAGCAACTAGATTATCGGATTATGAAAATATTATAAACCTTATAAATTTAGAAAATAAAGTTCAATGGGTTTGGATTGACTATTTTGATAAATTTCCTTTAAATGATGAGAACATAATTTTAATTAAAAAACTTAATTTCAAATACTGTTTGGTTTCTCCAGAGTTACATGGAGAAAATAAAATTTTTACAATTAATGAGGTTAGAGAAAATCTTGATAATTTAAATTTTATTCCAGATGCAGTTTGTACTAAAAAACCAAGTGAATGGTTATAATGAATTTAAAGTTCAATTTTTTTTGTTTTTTTATATAAAATTAAACTTTGCTTAATAAATTTTAAAATTTGTTTCATAGCGCTAATTGGACCCTTATTCCAACTAGAAACCCCATGTTTTCTCTTCAGAAAATTAACAAAAAATCTTTTAATAATATATTTTTTTTTTATGGCAATATAAAATACATATAAATCAATAGTAAAATCTTGTGGATAACTGTTTATTAATTTTAATAATTCTTTATTAAATAATGTTGGTTGAGCATTTATATCAGTCATAACTTTTCTAAATAATATTGTTTCAAAAACTGTCATACCCAGAGTCAACAAATTATCAAATAAAGATCTTCCATGTCTTCTTCCTTTTACAAATATCAATTTATCTTTATTTTTCTCGAAAAGCGTGAGTCCTTTTATTAAATCTTCTGGATTTGTTTGCAAATCTGCATGCGTCCATCCTACTATTTTATTCTCAGCAATTTTAAGCCCTTCAATGATCCCTCCACCATAACCTAAATTATTTTTTAAATTTATTACTTTAATATACTTATAAGTTACCTTGTTTAGTAATTGTTCTGATTTATCTGAAGAACCATTATTAACGAAAATAAATTCAAAAGACTTGTTTTTTTTGTATATTTCTTGACATCTTTTTATGAGTAACGGTAAATTCTGTTCCTCATTAAAACATGGAATAACAATACTAGCTTTAAATTCCATGATATTTTATCTCACTTTGTTGAACTTTTATTTGCTTTATTTTTTATATCCTCAACTAAAATGAGGATCGAGGATATGTCGTTAACAAGTTTATCTCTTTTTTCTTGGTCCATATTTTTTATTTTTTCCGATATTTTTCCTAAATCATCATTTAAAATAGTTTGAGTTATATTTAACAAACCATGTCTAATAGTCCTAGGAAGATCTAAAATTGGAGTTAATGCAGCATTAATAGATATTAGGAGAGCTAAAACCAATCCAATTATCAAAATTGAATTTCTAATTTTTAAAAATATTTTTTCTTTATTTAATAAACTAATATTATCATCTATTGTGCTAATATCAGTTCCTAACAACTTATAAGATTTGTTCCATGTATCCATTAGATCCTCATAGGCCTCTTTCGGAGAAAAGCCTTTTCCAGACAATCCAAGTTCTTTTATTGTAAATAAAAAAAACTTTCCATCAGTTTGAAATTGTCCATGCAGTTTTTCTTTAATATTTTTTTTAAATAATTTTTTCATGTTTTCTCCATTTTTTATTTACTCTAATGGCCTTACCCAATGTCTAATTTGTCCTTTTGGAAAAGATGGTAAGTCTTCTGCCATTATTCTTTGACCTTTAACTACTGCTTTTAAACTTGATAAAGTAATTTCTTCATTTTTTTTTGGTTTATAAAATCCTTTCTTTACCTCTAAATCTTTAATCTCATCATATTGTAATACCCTATAAACTTTATTGTTTTTTCTTTTATCATAAATAAAACTATACGGAATATGTAAAAAATTAGGATATGCATAAATAACGAAAAAGATAGATAAGATTAATAGTGCATAATAGTTTTTTTTTATGTTAATAATCCAGATAGATAGAAAAAATAAAGAAGGAATTAATGCTAATAGAAATCCATGAGCTTGATGAGAAAAATTAAATCCATTTCTTATTAAAAGCCAACCAAAAAAAGAGATCACTAAGTATATTTCTATAGAACGCAAAAAATAAATTTTTCTTTTTTTTTGTACAATCCGTCTTGCAATATTATTTCCTAAAAATGATGGCAAATAAAATTTAATTATTACTAAGGCTACAAATATTGGAACTAAAGCAGAACTGATATAGTTAGTTTTGATCCAATCTACCAATTCATCTCCCATTATCCAGCCCTTGAATTGTATTGAAAATTTTAATCCATATTCTATGTTAAATGGATTTAATAATCTAAAACTTAAATCTTCATTTGGATAAGGAGGAGTGATAAGCGCCCAACTTAATATATTAAAAAAAACTAGCATTGCTGTAACTATATTAACTGGATTAAATACATACTGTTTATTTTTATATATTAAATAAAGATACATAATCAAAGCAGAGTAAAATATCGAAGATTTACATATTACTAAAAATAAACACAAAACTATTATTAATAAGTCATTTGATTTTGTAAAAAATATTGTTCTTAAGATAGTAAAAAAGACTAAAACGTATAAATAATTTGAAATGGTCAAGCAATACATTAATTGTTCACCAAAAAAAACAAGTGAAAAAATTAATGATAAAGTACTAATTAGAAGTTTATCTTTATAGAAAATTAAAAAAGAATGAAAAAAAGATGTAAGTATTATTATAACTAATAAATATCTTGCCTCTTGAATATTTATAAGATTAGGAACTGGGAAAAGTGAGCATAATGAAGTCATAACAGAGCTAGGAAGCATGTGGAAAGCTGCCATTTTATGAGGATAAAAAGTAAATAACTTTAAGTGACCTGAATAATTTGCATTTAACATTTCTAAAGTTGGCCCAAAGTATAAGATGTCATGACTTTCGAAAACATAGTTAAACGCACTGAAATTTTTTAAATAAAAAAGTAAAAATAAAAAAACAAAAATAAAGATTATAATTTCATTCTTTTTTTTAAATATTTCTTTATAAAATAGTAAAGAATTGAAAGACAAATTCTTTACATTTAATAATAAAAATATATATCCTAAAGTTATAATGCTAATAATAAATGGTTTGATATATAAAGGAAAAGTCCAAGCTAATAATGAAACAATACTTGCAGAAAAAAGAAGACCTACTAATGATTGAGTTATCAAATTAGTAGATTTTAATAATAAATTACCTACTCCAACATGACCTATTAACGATATGAAAACTAATAAATATGTCAAATATGATATTGAATTACTCATAATTTTTACTTTATTTAAAGTTTAAAATCGTCAACAATTTTTAATTTTTTTTCATTTTTCATAGCTAAGAAAGAATGTATTGTTTGTTTTTTAAGTGATGAATTCACTTTATGTTCAGGAAAATGCATTTTTATTGAAAAACCATTTTTAGATAATAAATTATGAATTTTTTTTCCATTAAATTTTGAGGACTCCCATCTTTTCCCATCCATTACAGTTGTTTGAGAAAAGGAAAACCTTCCACCATCCTTTAAAATTCTACTGACTTCTTGAATTACACTTTCAACATTTTTGGCATATGATAATGTCATTGACATTACTACATTATCAAAATAATTGTCTTTCCATGTCATTTTTTCCATATTCATAACAATAATCTTTTTGTTAGTAGAAAATAAATCTATTGCAAATATATTTTTCCATCTAAAGCCATGTAACCAAGCCGTTAGTAATTCTGCTCTATTTCTAGGTCCTACTATTAATAACTTTTCATCTACAAGACTTCTTTGAGGAACTGTTAAGAATTGATAATAAAGATCAAATCTTCTACTTGTTGTAATTATTTTGTCATTTAAAATACTTGAATTATACTCAGCTACATTATCAAAATGATTATTTTGTTTGTTCTTTCCAAAGTTAATTTTTTCAATGTTTTTTAAATCGTTTAATTGCATGAATGTAGAGATAAAATTATAAAAAACCCCTCTTTGCAATAAAGTTTTTAATATACTAGAAGAAAAGAAATGCTTTTCATCATTGTTATATCCAGTAATACTTAAAATAAGTTTTTTAATTGTTTTAAATTTGTTAAACAATTTTATAACTCTTTGTAGGGGTCAAAAGGATATGGATTAATTTTAGAAATACCTTTTTGTTTATAAAATTCGTAATCATAATTTTTAAATGTTGGATAACAATGAAAAACTATTGCAGTTCTAGAATTGTTTTTTTCATTATATCCACCTCGGTGTAAAGTATTATTCAGAAAAGGAACAATTAATCCTCCCTGTCCTGTCACAGTGACTATATTATTAAAAAATTTCTTATCAATAATTTTATTATAGAAATTTACTAAGTCACTTTTATTAAAGTAATGAGATTTTTTCAATAAACTTAAAAAGTTTGATATTTTTTCCCTAAAAAATATTTTTCTTGAAATACCCCAAGGCAGTAATTCCATTGCTCCATTTTTTTTTTCAACAGACTCTAAATAATACATTATATTTAAACAAATACCTGGTCCACTGTCACTATGCCAGTTTTCAGAACCAGATCTACCGGTAGAGTAAGTTTTTTTATATAAACTTCCATAATAAATCTTAAAATTTGAATTAAAATATTGTTTTAAAAATATTTCTAAATCATTTTTAAAAAACATTTTTAATTCTGGAAAATCTTGCCACAAATCACCTTGATAATGTCCCGATTGATGTTTTTCATTATCCCAAATTTTTTTTCCTTTTTCTTCAAAAACTTTCAACCTTTTAAAAATTGATTTAGCAATAGAACTTGAGGATTTTGTATGAAAGGATGCAAATCCATTTTTTTTTAATTCTTCAACTTTTTTTGTTGTATTTTCATTACTGGTATTAATATATTTATGTTTTCTTTGACAAAATTTATGAAAATCTGAATAAAATTTAGCTCTTTTCCAACCGATTCTACTTTTATAAATACTTATTGAGAAAATAGTCAAGATTGTTGAGAGAAAACCTTTAATTATTTGAAAACTTTTTGATAACATAGACTTTTAAAATTTATAATATTAGATATTAAGTTAAATATGAAAATAGCAATAAATTATAATTATGTAAATGATGCTTTTGGAGGAGGGAATAGGTTTTACTATGACCTAGAAAGTTTTCTTATAAGTAATAATAATATTGTCACTAATCAATTAGAGCAAAAGGATATAGATATAATTCTAATAATGGATCCGAGGCATACATCGCCTCACTTCACATTTGGAATTAAAGAAGTCCTTAATTACATAAAAAACATAAACCCTCTATGTGTAGTAGTTCATCGCATAAATGAATGTGATGAGAGAAAAAATACTAAATTTATGAATTACCATCTGAAAGTCATTAATTATTATGCTGATTACACAGTATTTATTGGTTCATGGCTTAAAAACCTAAACCTTTGGATTAAAAATAAACCGAATACTGTAATATTAAATGGTATAAATAAAAGTATTTTTTTTAAAAAAAACTTACGATATTCAATTCCTAAAAAATTAAAAATTGTTACTCATCATTGGGGTGGAAATTATCTTAAAGGCTTTGATATATATAAGTATTTGGATGAGAATCTAGAGAACACTCAATTTCGAAATAGTTTTTCCTTTACCTACATTGGAAATAAACCAAAGAATATTGTATTCAAAAATGTTTTGTATAAAAAACCTATGAATGGTAAAAAACTAGCTGATGAATTAAGAAATCATCATATCTATTTAACTGCATCGATAAATGAACCTGGAGGAATGCATCATATTGAAGGTGCGTCATGTGGTTTACCCTTACTATATAGAAATAGCGGAGCTCTTCCTGAATATTGTAGAGATTTTGGTGTTGTTTTTAATGGAAAAAATGATTTTATTCAAAATTTACTTTTTTTAAAAAATAATTTTAATGAATATATAACAAAAATAGAAAGTTATTCTCGAGATTCAGTCAAAACATCTGAGAATTATCTAAATTTATTTGAACATTTGTCAAAAAACAAATCTTCTATTATCAAAAAAAGGAATTTTAATAATTTGTTTTTTAATTTCTTAGCTAAAAACATTCCATTTATTTAAAATTAAACTTTTTAAACATATTATCTTGATAATTTTTTCCTATTAAATTCCAATCATACTCTTTGGCAGTCCTTATGGCTTTTTCTGACAAAGACTTTTTTTCTTTAATAGATAATTCATCATGTAATAAATAATTTTTTACAAATGTTTTAGATTTAAAATCTGATAAATATCCATTTTTACCATTTTTTATCAATGTATCGGCCATACCAACTTTATTACTTATTACAGTAACCCCACATGCCATCGATTCCATTAATCCTTTTGGCCCTCCCTCTTCACGTGAGCAAATAAAATAATAATCTAGTAAATTATATAACTCTGCAATTTGCGTTTTTGCTGAGGCGTTAATGTATAAATATCTAATATTAAGTTTTTTCAACTCTTTTATAATAAATCCACGAGCTGGTCCTGTTAAAATTATGAATGGATTTGTAATTTTTTTTAACTCTTTTACAACCTCTATAAATATATCAGGTCCTTTAATTAATTTTGGATTTTCACCTCTTCCCCATCCAACCCCATCTTTTTGAAATGAACCTAATATAGTCTGATTTTTTGGAATGTTATATTTTTTTATAAGAAAATTTTTTTGTTCTTTTTTTAAAGGAATAAAAGTTTTTACATCTACTCCTATAGGAACAATACAGATCATGGTTTTTGGAACTCCCCAACTTTTTAACCTTTTTACACCTCTTGAACTTGAAGTTATTATCAAATCAATTTTATTTAATGAAGAAATAAATTTTTCGATATGCATTTTTGTGTATTCATCATCCTCAGGTTTCCCATGATAATAAGTAACTATTATTTTATTAGAAGAACAAATATAATCACACCAACTTGTCCAAACAAATTGGGATCCAAAATGTACTATTTGATTTTGAAAAAAACCAGGTTTCTTCAAAATACACATAAAGTTTTTTTTCTTTTGATTTAAATATTTTTTCAAATTTAATCCATCATCATATATTGACCAAGATTGTTTTTCAGCTACAAAGATGATTTTGAAATCATATAAATATGTCTTCAATATTTCAAAGTTATAAAAAATAGATAAAATTCTACTTTTGCAAATAATACTTTTTAGGAAATTTCTTAAATACATTCTTTCTTCTTATCAAATAGTTACATTATATTTAAAGTAAATTGTCTTTAATAAAAGGATATTTTAAAAAAATACAAATATTTTTAATATTCTGTTTGAATAAAATAATGTATTAACATCTTTACAACCTTGATTGATTACAATATTAAATTAACTTATTTATCACGGTTTGAATAAAAAATTTATGATTATTTGATATGGAATATAAAAAATTAGTTGTTGGTGTTACGGGTGGTGCTGGGTTAATAGGTTCCTATTTAATAGACAACTTAATTAAAAAATACTCTAAAGTTGTGGTGATAGATGACTTTTCAACTGGTCAAATTACAAATATTTCTCATATTATTAATGATATAGAATTAAAAAAAGGTGATTTGGAAAACCCAGAATTTTGTAAAAAGTCATTAAAAGGATGCGACCATATTTATCACCTTGCAAGTCGAGCTTATGGAATAGGTTATAGTAAAGACCATCAAATAGAAATGTTGCTACATAATGAAAGAGTTACTAATAACCTTATCGAAGGCTTAAAATTTTCTAATACTGAGAGTGTTTTGATAACTAGTTCTTCTTGTGTATATGATGACAATGGTCCCGACACCACTCCTGAACTACCTGTTTTTTTAGATGACCCAGAATTTGCTAACCGTGGTTATGGTTGGGCAAAAAGATTTCTTGAAGCAAAAGCAAGTATTTTATCTAGAGAAATTGATATTAAAACTATCATAGTAAGGCCTTTCAATGTTTTTGGAGAACGATATAAATGGAGAGGTAAAAATTCACATACAATACCAATGTTAATTTCTAAAGTCTTCTCTGACAATAATCCAGTTGAGGTTTGGGGTTCGGGGAATCAAAGGAGAAGCTATTTACACGCTTATGATTGTGCTAAAATTATAGAAAAATTATTTGACTCAGCTTATGAAAAAGGTCCTATTAATGTTGGTTTAGAAAAAACAATTTCAATAAAAGAATTAGCAAAAATGATAAGTGATCTAGCTAAAATCGAAACTTCTTTTACCTTTGACTTAAATAAGCCTGAGGGAAGATTGATAAAAAGTTCAGACATCACACTACAACAAACCCTTCTTCCCAATTTCTTTCCGTCTGTGTCTTTAAAAGAAGGTATTTTAAGAATGATTGAATGGTATAAAAAAAGTGGTTTACAAAAAATTTAATAACCCAATAAAAATAATTAAGTCAAAAAGTATTGTTGAAATTAAAAATTATTTTGTTGAGTTTTTTAGTAAAAATAGAATTGATAATAATGAAATAGAAACATTTGAATTCTATGACTTTGCTAACTCTAATTTGTTTATGTATTTATATAAAGAAGTTATTTCTGAAGTTTGTCAAAATTTAAATGATAACTTTAATGATATATGTGTTCAAGCAACACCTACATTTAGAAAATTTTTACCGCAATCCCACGGAACCTCTTTTCATAATGATTACTTATATGGTCATGGGATAGAATCTAAAACAGTTTGGGTACCTATGTATGGATTAGACCAAGATAATTCTGTGCTATTTTTAGAAAATAAATATCATAAAAATTTTGCACATGAAAACCTTGCCTTTAAATATTCTATAGATATGGAAAAAAACTTAATAGAGAAATCTAAATCCCCAAATCTTAAATTTGACGAATGCATAGTTTTTGGAGCAAAACAAATTCATGGATCACCAAAAAATAACTCTTTAAGAACCAGATATTCTTTTGATTTTCGTATAGCTAAGATTAATGATTCATCTTCTACAAAACGTCTATCTACTTATTTATATCATTTAAACCATAAGTGGATAAAAAAACCCGACATTTTTGAAAATAAAAAATTTCTTAAATATATTTGTGGTGGTAAAGATAAAGATACATTAAGCCAACATCTTACAATCGAATCAATAGCTAAGAGGTATAACATACAGATAGTAGCCCAAGAGGCTGAAATTGAAAGATTTGGTTATCATATTTTAAGAAAAAACCTAAGTGGACAAATAAATAATAAAGAATATGACTGTATTATCATTGCTTCTATATCAATACTAGATGAACAAGTTATAAAAGAAATATCTAAATCAAAAATCAAGGTTTATAGTGTTTTAGAAGGTCGATTTCTAAACTAAGTTAAGGCATGAAAATGAAAAAAAAAATTGGTATTTTTTTTCCTCTTTCAGGAAGACTTCTAAACTTTGATAACAGGTATTTTGTAAAAGAACCTAAAGAATTTTATTATGGAATAGATTTTATATTTAAAAGTTATAAGACTGAATATGATTTGAAATTTATTGACTCTAGGGCTAAGCCAGACAAATTGTTACATATTTTTTTAGTTTATTTAAATAGGTTTGTAAATAGATTTACAAACTTTAAATTTTCTATGTCAAGAGTAGAGATTGCTAAAAAAGAAATTTTAAAAAATGATGTTTTAATAAGTTTTACAGACTCAGGTTCTTTGAGCATTGGGACTTTAGCCTCCTCACTTAAGAAAAGACCCTATTTCATTGGCGGCTTTCATGGATTATCTGACTGCATTGAGGATGTACCATTTTTTTTAAGAAACTTATATAAAAAAATGATCGGTCAATCGTTAAAAGGTCTTGACCATATTTTTTTCTTTGGAGATGCTGATAGAAAAAAATGTATAAAAATATTTGGTATTTCAGAAAAAAAGACAAGTACCTTTAGACATAGTGTAGATACAAATTTTTGGTCTCCAAGGAAAGTTAAATTAAATAAATCAATATTTTCAGTTGGTTCTGATCCAAGAAGAGATTATGAAACTCTTATCAAATCACAAAAAGTTTATCAAGTTAAAATTCTAACAAAACTTAATTTGAAAAATTTAATTTTACCCTCTCATATAAGTGTCATACAAGGAAGTTTTCATGAGAAGGGTATTTCCAATATTCAACTAAGAGATTTATATAATTCCGCAACTATTGTTGTAGTGCCAATAAAAAATGTTCTTCAACCAAGTGGTTATAGTGTAACAATGCAAGCTCTTGCATGTGGAAGACCTGTTATTTTACCTGCTTTCAGAGGTCTTTGGGATAAAGAAAGTTTTAAGCATATGGAAAACTGTATTTTATATAAACCCGAAGATCCTAAAGATTTAGGTGAAAAAATTAATCTAATTATGCAGGATAAAGTTTTACAAAAAAAAATAAGCCGAAATGCTAGAAAATTAGCTTTAGAAGTTTTTAACTTACAAAGAACCAACAATGATCTATTAAATTTAATAAAAATGTATTAAAAATATTTATGACAACTCAAATCTATTAAAAACTTTGTATCCATGTTTTTGAATAATATCTTCTTTTTTTGCTAGCTTTAAATCTTCAGTAATCATTTCTTTTACTAATTTTTTAAATGGTGTTTTGACAGACCATCCAAGATGAGTTTTTGCTTTTTTAGCATCACCTAATAAATTATCAACTTCAGTAGGTCGAAAGTATTTTTTATCTACTTTTACAATTGTTCTATTATTGTTATTATTATTTTTATCTATCAAAATACATTCTTCACTTATTCCAGATCCTTTCCACTTTATTGTCATTCCTAGCTCTTTAGCTGACAAATTTATAAATTCTCTGACACTATGTTGTTCTCCTGTAGCAATCACAAAATCTTCAGGTTTTTCTTGCTGAAGCATAAGCCATTGCATTTCTGCATAATCTCTAGCATGACCCCAATCCCTTTTAGAATCCAAATTTCCAATATATATACAATTTTGAAGTCCAATCTTTATTCTAGATAAACCACGAGTAATCTTTCTTGTAACAAAAGTTTCGCCTCTAACAGGACTTTCATGATTAAACAAAATACCATTACACCCAAAAATATTATATGCTTCTCTATAATTAATGGTAATCCAATATGCATATAACTTAGCAACAGCATAAGGACTTCTAGGATAAAATGGAGTACTTTCGCTTTGATATTTTTGTTTTGTTTTACCAAAAAGCTCTGAAGTTGAAGCCTGATAGAATTTTGTTTTATTTTCTAATTTAAGAATTCTTATAGCTTCTAAAATTCTCAAAGCTCCTAAAGCATCTACATTTGCTGTGTATTCGGGTTGTTCAAAACTTACAGCAACATGAGATTGAGCTGCTAAGTTGTAAACTTCATCTGGCTTGACTTGCTGAATTATTCTTATTAAACTTTCACCATCAGTCATGTCACCATGATGCATATAAAAATTAGGATTATTATCATGTGGATCTGTATACAAATGGTCAATTCTATCTGTATTAAATAAAGATGTTCTTCTTTTTAGACCATGAACTTCATAATTTTTATTTATTAAAAACTCAAGAAGGTATGATCCATCTTGACCGGTAATACCCGTTATAAAAGCGATTTTCTTTTTTTTTGACATTACTCTGTTCCTCATTCACGAAAAATTTTAAAATTTAACACATCTTTATACGTTGCCTTTAACCCTTTTTCTAAATCTATCTTTGGCATCCAACCCATTGATCTAATCAATGAATTATCTAACAATTTTTGAAAAGTTCCATCTGGTTTAGATTTATCAAAAACAATATTTCCTTTGAAACCAACTACTTTTGAGATTAATTCAGCTAATTCTTTTATTTTTAAATCTTCACCAAATCCTACATTAATATGACTCAACCTTGGTTTTACCATTTTTGAAAATATTTTTTTTTCTATGTTCATTATATGAAACGCTGCCTCAGCTAGATCATCTACATGTAAAAATTCTCTTCTAGGCTCTCCGCTTCCCCATACTTTAACTAATTGAAGATTATTTTCTTTTGCCTCGTGAAACCTTCTTAAAAGCGCAGGAATAACGTGAGAATTTTCCTTATGATAATTATCACCAGGACCATATAAATTTGTAGGCATAATGCATCTATAATCGATTTTATGACTATTACCATATTGACGATTGTAACTCTCACAAAGCTTTATACCTGAAATTTTTGAAATAGCATATGGTTCATTTGTACTTTCTAATTGACCTGTTAATAGCTCACTTTCTCTAATTGGTTGAGTTGCCTTTGCAGGATAAATACAACTAGACCCCAAAAACAATAATTTTTTAACCCCTGACTGAAAAGCAGAATTAATGATATTGGCTTGAATCATAAGATTATCAAATATAAAATCTGCTGGATATTCGTTATTAGCGTGAATTCCACCAACTTTTGCTGCAGCCAAATAAACTTGAGTTGGCCTTTCTTTATCAAAAAAATTTAATACTTTTTTTTGATCTGTTAAATCTAATTCATTTCTTGTTCTAGTTAGAACTTTTTCATTTCCGTTTTTATTAAGTCTTCTTAATATGGAGGAACCTACCATTCCTTTATGACCAGCAACAAAAATCATTTAACAAAATATATTTAATTTGAATATGAATTAAGATACATTTTTTTGAGAGGTTTATTCAAGAACAAAATATTTTAATTATTTTATTTTAAAACACTTTTGCACATAATATCCAAAGAGTTTCTGGCTTCCCATCCTAAAAGTTCCTTTGCTTTTTTTACATCAGCATAACTTTCAGAAACATCTCCTTTCCTTCTAGGAGAATATTTAAATGGAATTATGACATTGTTAACTGATTGAAATTTATTTATTATTTCTAAAACACTATATCCTATCCCAGTTCCTAAGTTAATATCGTGCCATCCACTATTTGATTTTAAATAATTCAAGGCTGACAAATGACCTTCCACAAGATCCATTATATAGATATAATCCCTTATACCTGTACCATCCTTAGTATCATAGTCTTTGCCAAATATTTCTAAAATTTTTATTCTCTTTTTCAATACTTTAAGGATTATGGGAAACAAGTTATTTGCATTTCCAATCGGATTGTCACCTATATCAACATTTTCATGACTACCTATTGGGTTAAAATATCGAAGACAAACAATTTTCCAACTTGGATCAGATATTGATAAAGACTTCAAAATATTTTCTACTTTTAACTTCGATTCCCCATAAGGGTTTTCTGGATTTTTAGGATGATCTTCATCTATAGGCAAATATTTTGGTTCACCATAAACAGTAGCACTACTGCTAAAAATTAATGTTTTAACTTTTACAGCTTTCATAGCTTTAATCAAACTGAGAGTTCCATTAACATTGTTTTCAAAATATTTTTTTGGATATGAAATTGACTCATCTACAGATTTTAATCCCGCAAAATGTATTACTGCATTAATTTTATACTTTTTTAAAGTATCTTCCAAAGTTTTTGTATCTAAGACGTCTCCAATAACAAGTTTCAAATTTAATCCAAGAGAGGCTTTTATTTTGAACAAAGTTTCTTCTCTGCTATTAGTTAGGTTGTCATATAAAATCACATTATGATTGTTCTTGTGAATAGTAATTGCCGTATGGCTACCTATATAACCCGTGCCTCCTGTTAAAAGTATATTCATTTAAAACCTATAAATCTATGTTATTAATGTTTGAAGTAAGTGAGATACCATTTTACAAACTCTTTAATACCTTCACTTAATAATTTGTTTGGTCTAAAACCAGTTAATTCTTTTAAAAGGTCTGTATTAGAAAATGTCTCTTTGACATCTCCCATTTGCATTTTCATATAATTTTTTTTTGATTTTTTACCTAAAGTTTTTTCTAAAGTTTCAACATATTTTATTAGATCAACAGGTTTTGAATTACCAATGTTGACTATTCTCCATGGAGCAACATTAGAAATACTATCATTTTTATATAATGTTTTTCTTTTTCTTAGTTCTTTTGGAGCTTTATCTATTAAAAGAGAAATGCTTTTTACTAAATCATCAATATAAGTAAAATCTCTTTTCATTTTTCCAAAATTATAAATGTCAATTGGCTCATCAGAGAGTATTGATTTAGTAAATTTGAATAAGGCCATATCCGGTCGTCCCCAAGGTCCATAAACTGTAAAAAATCTTAACACAGTAGTAGGTATTTTATAATTATAGGAGTATGCATGTGACATAGATTCATTCGATTTTTTAGTTGCCGCGTAAAATGATAATTGAAGATCCGCTTTATCCTTTTCATTAAATGGAGTTAATAAATTAGATCCATAAACTGAAGAAGTGGACGCTAATAATAAATGAGATATACTCAATTTTCTTGCTATTTCTAAAATATTAAAAAAACCTAATAGATTTGATTTTACATAAGCTTCTGGGTTCTGAAAAGAATACCTTACTCCTGCCTGTGCAGCTAAATGTATAATTATTTTAGGCTTAAATTTTAAACATATTTTGTTTAAAGCTTCTGTATCTTCAAGCATAATTTCGTAAGCTTTAAAATTTTTAAATTTTTTTAAACTTTCATGCCGCTTTTTTTTAATTTCTATATCATAATAATCTGTTAAACCATCAATACCTAGTACTTGATAATTTTTTGAAATAAAATTTTGGGCAAGATGAAATCCTATGAAACCGGCTGAACCTGTAATTAAAACTTTTATATTGTTTTTAATACTCATAAATTGGTTTATTTAGTTTTATAATTTTTTTTTCTTCCATACTTGTCTTCATAACGAATAATATCATCTTCTCCAAAATAGGTGCCTGTTTGAATTTCAATTATAACTAAGTTTTTATTTTTACTATTACAAAGTCTGTGTTTTGATCCAACAGGAATAAATACGGATTCACCTTTATTCAAAACTTTAATCTTTTTATTTATCGTTATATCCGCAACACCTTCAACAACCACCCAATGTTCAGAACGGAATTTATGACTTTGCAAACTTAATGATGCATTTGGGTTAACTAATATTTTTTTAACTTTAAAGAATTCTGAAGAATTTAAAATCTCAAACCAGCCCCATGGTCTATAATCTCTGGGAAAGTTTTCCGCCTCAGTTAATTTTTTTCTTTTAAGTTTTTCAACCAAATTTCTTACATCCTGTGACTTGTTTTTATCTGCAATCAACACAGCATCTTTCATTGCTATAGCTATTAAATTCTTCAAACCTATTCCAACAAGTTGTGGACCATCGCCCTCAGAACTTATAAGGGTATTTTTACACTCCTCATATGTTACGTTTCCTGATGCAGCAACTCCATTCTCATCTTTCTTATGTTCTTGCCATACTGTTTGCCAATCCCCAAGATCTGACCATTTCCCTTTAAAAGGAATAGCTGTTATATTTTTTATTTTTTCTAAGATTGCATAATCTATTGAAATATTTTGGCTTTTTCTCCAAAAAAATGGATCTAATCTAAAAAAATCCAAATCTTTCTCTCCTGCTTCTAAAGATTTTTTTACGCTATTATATATTTTTGGATGTAAGGTGCAAAATGCATCTATTAGATCTTCTGCCCTGAATAATATAAGTCCTGAATTCCATAAGAAACTTTTCTTATTAGCCATTTTTTTTGCAGAAGTGATGTCAGGTTTTTCAATGAATCTTTTTATATTTGAATTTAGTTTATTTTTGCTAAATCCATTTATTTCAATATAACCATATCCTGTTTCTGGACGATCAGGTTTTATCCCAAAAACAACAAGATTTCCTTTTTCAATACTTTTCATCCCATCTAAAATTAATTTATGAAATTTTTTCGTTTCAGGTATTAAATGATCTGTAGGGGACATAAGTATTACAGAGTTTTTATTTTTTTTATATAAGTAAAGGGACGCAGCCAATATTGCTGGACCTGTATTTTTAGGTTCAGGCTCTAAAAAAATTGATCCTTTTCTGGCATTAATTTCTTTGAATTGTTCTATCACTATAAATCTAAAATCTGAATTTGTAATTGTTAATGGTTTATTAAAAATAATTTTTTTATTTGTAGTTAATCTTTTTACAGTTTCTTGAAATAATGTGTTATTATTAAGTATAATTTTAAATTGTTTTGGCTTGCTTTTTCTTGATACAGGCCAGAGTCTTGTCCCACTCCCTCCAGCAAGAAGCACAGGAGTTATTTTTTCCATGAATTTTTCCTCAAAATATTAAAGGTTAAATCTTTCATATATTTTTTTTATCAAAATATTTCTGCATACGTAACTTTCTTTTCTTAAGTTTTTCATTATTAGGTACTAGGTTAATCATCTGACCTTCTTTAACATTTCCTAACTTAATCATCAACATACTAGAAATTAAGTTTAAGCAAACTTTCTGAGCTGTTCCAGCCTTTAATCTAGTAGAACCTGCTATGACTTCCTGTCTAGTATCTAGTATTATTTTTATTTTTGCTTGGTCTAAAATGCTTCCTTTTGGGTTATTACTTATTGCAATAGTAAGCGCACCATTTTCAGATGCCAATTTTAAAATTTGTTCTGTAAACCTTGTATTTCCGCTAGCTGCTAAACCAATAACCACATCACTGTTATTAAAATTGTTTTTTTTAGCAAGTAATTTTGCATTTTCAACATCATCTTCAGAGTTTTCTATTGATTTTGTTAAAGCCTCTTTTCCTCCTGCTAAAATGTAACCAAGTCTCGCGATTGGCCATCCAAAAGTAGGATACAATTCTACACCATCCTGTACACCTATTCTACCCGAAGTACCTGCACCACAATAAATAATTTTGCTATTATCATCTTTTTTTATATGAGAATAAATTAATTTTACAGCTTTTTCTATTTTTTTAATGCTTTTTCGAACTGATAAAATACCATTTTCATGATCTTTCAACATTAAGTTAAGAGCTTCTATAGTCGATAATTTGTCAATTGGTATTGATTTGGTATATAACATTTCTGTTTTTGATATTTTTTCATTCATGAGTTAAATATATTTAAATGGTTGAAATTAAGAAAGATAAATTTTTAAATATAATAGGATTGATGTCAGGCACTAGTCTAGATGGGATAGATGTTAGTCTGGTTAAATCAAATGGCAAGGAACTATTATCTTTAAAGAAAAACTATTATTTTAAATATAAAAAAAATGTTACTGCAATCTTAAAAAAAGTTTTGAAGAATTATAAAAATATTCTTGGTAACAAAGATTTAAAAAATAAAATTGATAATTTTGTAACTAATTTACATTTAAAAGCAATTATACAGTCTGGATTTCTTAAGAATTCTGATTATATTGGCTTTCATGGTCAAACTATTTTTCATAATCCAAAGGTAAAAAGTATCCAACTTGGCAATCCGCAAATGCTGGCAAATTTATTAAAAAAAAACGTAGTGTTTGATTTTAGATCTAATGATATTTTCAATAATGGTCAAGGCGCTCCATTAGCACCTATCTATCACAAAATGATTATTGAAAAAAATAAAGTTATATTACCCTCATGTTTTTTAAATATAGGAGGTATTTCAAATATTTCATATTGGGATGGAAAATCTTTAATCGGTTTTGACACTGGACCAGGTAATAATTTAATGGATGAATATATTCAATTAATGACAAAAAATAAATTTGATTCCAATGGCGAAATTGCATCAAAAGGTAAGATAGATAAAACTTTATTAAAAAAATTTCTATCAAATGAATACTTTAAAAAACCTTTTCCAAAATCTTTAGACAAACATTTTTTTAATAATGAATTTAATTATTTTAAACAAATAGATATGAGATTGACAGATGCTATGTCTACTTTAGCAGAGATAACTATAACGTCTATAATTGATTCTCTTAAATTTCTTCCAAAATTTCCAAAAAGCATCATCATAGCTGGAGGAGGGTATAAAAATAAATATTTGACAAACCGCCTAAGAGACAAAATAAATATTTCTTTTTATGATTTAAATGAATTTAATCATGATCCAGACTTCATAGAATCTGAACTAATTGCTTTTCTTACAGCAAGACATTTTTTTGATTTACCAATAACTTTTCCTGAAACAACAGGCGTTTCAGAGCCATCTGTTGGTGGGAAAATGTATAAAAGTTTATAAAAAACCATTTACATTTTTTATATGGAAAGGTCTTAAATGAAATGATCGAGGCAAAATATTACGTACATCTGAAAAAGGAAAAGATTTTTTAAAAAAATAAGCCTCTGCATAAAACCCTTTAGGAGCATTACATTGAGCTGCACGATATCTATTCATAAGCTTTACTAAATCCACAAATCGTTTAGGATTTTGACTTTTATGATTTAAAATAGCTTCTTCTTTTGATTTAAAGAAATCCGTTATATCAACATAATATTTGGGATCAAAGTTTATACCCATTAAAGTATCACAGAAAAGGACAGGTACATAATGACCAATAATATTTGTTACTAGTTTAGATAGTTTTTTATGATCTGAGTGATAATCATTTTTATGATGGGTTATAACAAGATCAGGTTTTATACTATTAATGGTTTTTCTTAAAATTTTTTTATGACTAATTTCATCTCCTAAACGCCCATCAGGCAAGTCTAATAAATGTAATTTTCCTAAATTTTTTAATGCTAGTTTTGTTTCTTTAGCCCTTATTTTTTTAAGATCACTGGGAGAGTCTGTACCACCTAAAGAACCATCAGTAGCTACTATCAAATGTAATTCGTTATCTTCTTTTTTTAAAACTGAGAGCAATCCAAACATAAAAATTTCAATATCATCCGGATGAGCTCCAATCGCTAAAACTTTCATAATAATTTCTTTTTAACTAATGTTATAATTCTGTTAATATTATAATCTAAAAATGAAAAAAACAAATTTAAATAAAGTATTTGGTTATATAGAGGGTTATTATGGAAATCTTCTCGATTGGAAATCTAGAAAAAAAATTATCAAAAAAATGAGTTCTGTTGGAATGAATTTTTATTTTTATGCTCCTAAGGAAGATTTGTATCATAGATTAAATTGGAGAAATTCTTATACAAAAATGTGGAGAAAAAAATTTAGAAATTTTTGTTCTTTTGCAATGGATAATAACATTAAGGTTATAGCTGGAATTTCTCCTGGTCTTGACTTCAATTACTTTTCGATCAAAGAGAATTCAACGAGATTGATAAGTGAAGATCTAGAAATATTAATTACTAAATTTTTTGACTTTATTGATGATGGAGCAAGTGATGTAGCTTTGCTTTTAGATGATATTCCAGGAGAGTTTGATGAACTATTTCTTAAAAAAGAAGAAGGTGAAATTCATGCTCTATTAAGTAATTTAGTCAGTGAAAGATTAAATAGAAATATTTTTTTAGTACCAAGAATATATGCTGACGAATTGATGAATGAAAATAGATCTTATTTAAATAATTTTTTAGAGAAATTAGATGCCAATACTCAATTATTCTATTGTGGTAAATATATTGTAAATAATAGATTTGAAACAAAATCAAAAATTATAAAAGAAAGATATACTAAAAATAAAGTAATTTTTTGGGACAATTATTATGCTAATGATTATTGCCCAAAAAGATTAATTTTGGGGCCTTGGCTTATAAGTAAAGAAAACAAAAAAGTTATGCTGAATTTGACAGGAATGATAGAGACTGATTTGTTAATTTTAGAAATAGCTTCAAAATGTAAGTATTCTAATAATAAAGGTCAAAGTTGGAGAAAAGTTTTAGAAAAAAATAATATACCAAATGAATTTTTAAAGATTTATAAGTTTTTTGAAAAACCCAATCTTACAAATAATAAAAAAATTATAAATATAAAAGTTGATGAAAAAATGATTAACTATATTGATCAACTACTTTGGAGATGGAAAACACCATTATCTAGAGAATGGTACCCTTATCTATTAAGCTTGAAACAAGATTTACAAATAATGAACAATCAATTACCATCAACTAGAATTTTAAAAACTCAATCATACCCAATTGCTAAAAAAATTTTAAAAATGAATGGAGTATAATTTATGCATCAAGTTGGTTTCATTGGCTTAGGAAACATGGGAAAAGGAATGGCTCTCAATTTAATAAAAAATAATGTAAAAGTTTCAGGTTATGACATTAATAATTCAGTGTTTGAACAATTAAAAGATAGTAATATCAAACATGAGAATAATTTAGAAACATTAGTCAACACAAGTGAAGTAATTATAACAATGTTACCTGATGGACCTATCGTGAAAAAAGTTTGGGAGCAGTTAGTTATTTTATCTCAAAATGATAAGGCTTTAATAGATTGTTCTACTATAGATGTAAAAACTTCTTTAGAGGTTCAAACTTTAGCAAAAAGTAAGGGTATTCAAACATTAGACGCCCCTGTTTCTGGAGGTGTAATGGGAGCTGATTCAGGTACATTAACATTTATGGTAGGTGGTAATTCTGAAACATATAAAAATTATAAATACCTATTTGATTTTATGGGAAAAAAATCTATTTTATGCGGAGAAATAGGGGCAGGACAAAGCGCCAAGATTTGTAATAATATGTTGTTAGCATCAACAATGATTGCGGTAGGTGAAAGTTTTGATTTAGCAAAAAACCTAGGAATAAATTTAGACAAACTTTATGAAGTTTTATCAACATCCAGTGGATCTTGTTGGGCTATTAACAATTATTGTCCATACAAAAACATTGGACCTAAAAGTCCTGCAGACAAAAATTTTGAAGGCGGATTTTCATCTTCATTAATGTTAAAAGATTTGTCTTTAGCTATATCAGCTGCAAAATCTTCAGGCACTGAATTAAATTACGGATTACAATCTCAAAAATCTTTTGACAAGTTAGTTTCCGATGGCCAAGGTAATTTAGATTTTTCAACTATCGTTAGAAAATCATAATCTGATTTAAAGACAAATTAATGACCTAAAGCTGCTAACATTAATATAGCAACTATATTAATAATTTTAATCATAGGATTAATTGCAGGTCCGGCTGTATCCTTGTATGGATCTCCGACTGTATCTCCTGTTACTGCAGCTTTATGAGCCTCTGAACCCTTACCACCATGATTTCCATCTTCAATATACTTTTTTGCATTATCCCATGCTCCACCACCCGCTGTCATAGAAATAGCAACAAATAATCCTGTGACAATAGTGCCTAATAACATTGCACCTACAGCAATTAGAGCCGATTGTTGATCATACAAAGAAATTATAAAGTATAAAACTAAGGGTGCAAGGACTGGAAGTAATGAAGGTACTATCATTTCTTTAATTGCTGACTTAGTTAGCAAATCTACTGCTTTACTATAGTCAGGTTTAGATTTACCAGTCATTATTCCTGGTATTTCTTTAAACTGTCTTCTAACTTCTTTAACTACTTCTCCACCAGCTCTTCCAACAGCTGTCATTCCCATTGCAGCAAAGAGATAAGGTAACATCCCTCCAATTAATAGACCCACAACTACATTAGGATCAGATAATGAAAAATTTATTTCCAGATTAGGAAAATAATACTTTAAATCATAGGTATAAGCAGAAAATAAAACTAATGCAGCCAAACCAGCTGAACCAATCGCGTAACCTTTAGTTACTGCTTTGGTTGTATTTCCCACTGCATCAAGTGCATCAGTAGTTTTTCTTACTTCAGCATCTAAATCACACATCTCAGCAATTCCACCTGCGTTATCTGTAACTGGGCCATATGCGTCTAATGCCACAATCATTCCAGCTAGAGCTAACATAGTAGTTGCCGATACTGCAATCCCATAAATTCCATTAAGATGAAATGAAACTAATATACCTATCGCGATAATAATTGCTGGGATAGCAGTGGCCTCTAGAGAAATTGCAAGACCTTGTATCACGTTTGTCCCATGACCAGTTTCTGATGATTGAGCGATTGATCTTACTGGTCTATATTCTGTTGAAGTATAATACTCTGTAACCCAAACAATTAAAGCAGTGACGATCAAGCCCACTACAGCACAGTAAAAATAGGAAAGAAAGCTTTCTCCAAAAATTGCTTTCGATACGAAAAATATCAATATTGCTGAAACTACAGCAGTAACTATTAACCCTTTATAAAGGGCACTCATAATATTGTTATTAGAACCTAATTTTACAAAAAAAGTACCAATTATAGAAGCCAAAATGCAAACTCCTCCTATTATTAAAGGATATTCCATTCCACTAACAATCTCTGAACCAGTGAAACTAATTGTAGCTAACAACATGGTTGCAACTATGGTTACTGCATATGTTTCAAATAAATCTGCAGCCATTCCAGCACAATCCCCAACATTATCTCCAACATTGTCTGCGATGACAGCTGGATTTCTTGGATCATCTTCTGGAATACCTGCTTCTACCTTACCAACTAAATCAGCTCCAACGTCAGCGCCTTTTGTAAAAATACCCCCACCGAGTCTTGCAAAAATTGATATTAATGATGCCCCAAAAGATAAAGCAACCAGAGCTTCGATCAAATCTCTGGTCTCTACATTAATTTCTTTCAAAAAAAGATAGTAACCAGTGACACCTAACAATCCTAACCCAACTACCAACATTCCAGTGATAGCTCCCGATTTAAATGCAATATCTAAAGCAGGTACAAGCCCACTTTTTGCGGCTTCTGTAGTTCTTACATTAGCCCTAACTGAAACATTCATTCCAACATATCCAGCAATTCCAGATAAAATTGAACCTATAACAAAACCTATTGCCACAAAACTTCCTAGAGTAAAAAATAACAAAATTGTAACTACAACTCCGACAATCGCTATTGTGGAATACTGCCTGTTAAGATAAGCTTTGGCTCCAATTTGAATTGAGGAGGCAATTTCCATCATTTTTTTTGTACCTGAAGAAGCTTTTAGAATTTGGTTTGTAGCCCATATACCATAAATTACAGCCAAAATTCCAAAAATTAATGTCATTGTTATAAGATCCATTTTTGTTTCCACTAAAAAATTGTTAAAAAAAATTAACAATACATAATTATTTAAAGATATCAAGTAGGTTTATTTGATAATCTGATTGTACTAAATTTGAATTTTAGATTTTGAATTTAAGTTTCTACACAAATACAAAAAGTCTTTTTTATTTATAGCTATACAACCTTTTGTGGATCTTAAATCATTAAAACTACAATGTAGAAAAATTGCACTTCCTTTTCCTCTAATTATAGGTTTTATATTAAAGTTTATTACAATAAATATGTCATAAGCATTATCTTCTCTATATAAGCGTTCATGATTAAAAAATAATTTTCTTTTAATACTATTTGTTTTTACGTACTTATTATAATTAAAATTATTAATATCATCAGACCAAACACAATTTTCTGAAATTTTGGAAATTTTATTTCTTAAAGTTTTATTAGTTTTTAAATATTTAATTCTATCTTGTCTAAAAAAAACTTTTCCAAGGTTCCATAAACCTCTAGGTGTAGATAAATCACCTTCTTTCTTTTTATAAAATGGCACTTTACCATTTTCGCCAATTTGACATTTTAAAGCCTTATTCTTAAAAATTAATCTTGTTCTATCTTTACCTATTAATCTTATGTTTTTAGTCCTCATAAATTTGAACCTAGCATAATTAAACTAAATCATGTCTTTCTTATTAAAAAAATTTCCATTTTTGACATAATTGTCTTAAAATTTAAATCATGCTTATTTCAAAAAAACCAAGCATCAAACAAATTTTTAATTCTTACTTTGAAGTCAGAATGTTAAAGATTTTATTACTTGGTGCTATAAGTGGGTTCCCATGGGTTTTAATTGGCTCAAGTCTAAGTTTATGGCTCAAGGAAGAAGGGTTGAGCAGGAGTACTATTGGATGGGCTGGGCTAATTTTTGCTGTATATGCATTTAACTATTTGTGGGCACCTCTCATTGATAGACTAAAAATACCGTTCCTTACAAAAAAAGTTGGACATAGAAAATCTTGGATTATTTTGATGCAATCAATAATTATCTTATCTCTAATAATTTGGAGTTTAGTAGATCCAAAAACAAATTTGATGTTCATAATATTTATAGGATTAATTATTGCTATTTCTTCTGCTTCTCAAGATATAACTATAGACGCCCTAAGAATAGAACAAATCAAAACAAATGAAACATACTCTATGGCAGCTGGTGCTTCAATAGCCGTTGTGGGTTGGTGGAGTGGTTATAAACTTGGCGGTTTATTAGCTTTACTTCTATCTGACTTTTTACAAAAGTCTGGGCATGATAACTACTGGCAAATTACATTTCTTTTTCTTGGGTTTGTTATTGTTTTATTTAACTTAGGATTACTATTCATTAAAGAAAATGACTTTAAGTCAAAAAATATTAAGCATTTAAAATTAGATAAAGAATTTGAAATTAAATTAAAATCACAAAGTTTATTTTCAGAGTTTTTGTCTTCTATAAAAATTAATTCTTTTTTAGCCTGGATTGCATCAACTATAGTTGGACCAATTCTTAGTTTTTTTAAGAAAAATGGGTTTTCAATAGCCTTAGGTATTTTAGCCTTTATTTTCTTATTTAAAATTGGTGAAGCTTTTTTAGGAAGAATGTCTGTTGTTTTTTATAAGGAAATGGGTTTTTCAAAAAGTGATATTGGTATTTACTCTAAAGCTCTCGGATGGATTACTACTATTGTTTTCACTTTATTAGGTGGAATTTTTACAATCAGATCTGGCATATTAAAATCACTTTTTGTTGCAGGCATTTTTATGGCTGTTACAAATATTTTATTTTCTATCTTGGCTTGGCATGGAAAATCTTATTTAATTTTTTCGATTGCAGTAGTCCTAGATGACATAGCTGCTGCATTCGCTACAGTGGCTTTTGTAGCATTTATTTCATTACTAGTGGATAGAAACTATACAGCCACACAATATGCTCTCTTAGCCTCTATAGGTACTGCAGGAAGAACAACTCTAGCTTCATCTTCTGGTGCGTTTGTAGATTTTCTAAATGGAGATTGGGGACTATTTTTTGTAATAACTGCGTTGATGGTTATACCTTCCTTAATATTATTATTTTTTATAAAAAACAAAATTAAGTTGAATTAAAATAATTTTCTTCTTAAAGCTATTAAAGTAAATTTTCTAATTATAGGATTTAAAATTGCAATTTGATAAATATAAGAAAAAAACTTTTTCTAATGATTGGAACAATTTTGGAGAAAAGCCTAAACCCTCAAATAATTTAAGTTATTTATTTAAAAAATTAAAAAGCTTTTTACTTGAATTCTTTGGCTTTAAAATAAGTGTTAAATTTATCAAAAAAACACAATTTAAAAATGAGGAATTCATTTCTTATCAAATTGATAAAGAAATAATTAGTTATAGAAATAAATTAGCGAGTGAACACATTAAAAATTATTTATCAAAATTTAAAATTCAGTCTAAACAGTCAGACTTAATTGACCATATAAATGAATATCAAAAAATTTTTTACAACAGTCCTATCACGGACCTTACTAGTGGATACGGTTTTAATGAAGGTTTGATTTTATATTGTACTTTAAAAAAACTAAATCCAACTTTAGTTATTGAATCTGGCGTAATGAAAGGCTTTACAACATACATTATTCATCATGCCACTTCTAATCGTTGTAAAATATTCTGCTATGATATTAACTTTAAAAATTTAATTTTTACATCAACGAAAGCTAAGTATTTTAACCATGACGTTACAGTAAATTATCCTAACTTTCTTAATGAAGTATGTTTTGCTTTGTGGGATGACCATACAAGTCACCTCAATCGATTAAAATTTTCTCTAAAGCATAAAATAAAATATAATATTTTTGATGATGATTTAGGCTTTACAAATTTTCATTCCGATGGTTGGCCCCCCATTCCTTCTATTTCAATGTTACATGAAATTAGAAACAAAATAATTACAAAAAAAGAAATTGAATGGGTATGTAAAAATAAAAAAGGTAAAATTTGGTCAGACAACTTTTATAATGATAAAAGCATAGATAATATTAAACGTTACTTTTTTTTTCCAGATCTTTTTTCAATTACTGGATATAAAAACCATAGCAAGTCTTCATTTGTCATAACACGTTAATCTAACACTTCATCTCTTATTTTATCTAGTTTAATTGAAGCTTTTTTACCTGTATGATTAAAGTTTTCCCAAGATTTTTTTTGAAAGAACTTTAACAAACTAGGTTTATCTATTAAATCTGAAATACTTTTACTAATTTTTATTGAGTTAATATTGTTTAATATAATACCGTTATCTTTTATAATTTCTGGAATACCGCCCACTTTTGAAGTTATCACTGCTGCACCATTGCTCATTGACTCTGAAACAACTAAACCGTAAGGTTCACTCCAAGTTGAAGGCACAACCACAATTGATGCTTCCTTCATTCTTTTTTGGACATCTTCATGACTTAAAGATATTTCCAGTCTGGCTTGATCACCTATCAAATTTAACTTTGTCCTAATGTTTTTAAAGAAGGCTAAATATTCATTGTTATTTTTTTTCATTGGAGTGCCAATTACAGAAAATTTCCAATTTTTATACTTTTTATATATTTTGCTTATGGCTTCTACAAATAGGTCAACTCCTTTATCTTTGTTAATTTTGCCAACAAATAAAACTTCCTTATGCTTTTTTGGAAAAGTTTTTAATTTTCTATTAACTCCATTATGAAGTACAATAACTTTATCCCTATTAATTTTTATATCTTTTAAAAACAAATTTTTTATATAATTACTAACACAGATTATTTTATCACAAACCTCTAACAAATTTTCTCTTTCTCGTATAGTTTTTGATCCCTTCATCGACAATGGATCGTTATGAAAAAATAAAAATATACTAGAATTTTTCAGTTTATTTATAATACTTTTTACTAAATATGGTCTATTATGAATTTCTATTATGTTTCTCGAACAATTATTTTTTTTTATGATAGAACACATTTGATCAGCTAAATGCTTATTATTACTTTTGAATGGGTTTTTTGATTTTTTTATACCAACAAAATTTTTTGAGGAAATTGGGTTTTCAACTTTATCTCCATATACAAACAAATTATCTTTGAATTTACTATAATGAAAAGTATTTTTTATAGTAATAGAAACAGATCCAGAAAAATTTTTATCAAATTTATCTTTAAATGGAAGTAAAATATGAATTGTCATTTTATTTTGTTATATTGAAAAAAAAAAATAGTTAACTAATGTAGTTATTTTTATTTAATAGGAAATAAATTGCAAACTATAATATGTATGAAATGGGGAAATAGGTATAATTACCAATATGTAAATAGACTTTATAAATCTATTTTGAGACATACTAAAAACAAAACTAGGTTAATATGCTTCACAGATAATAAAAGCAAAATTGATAAGGATGTTATATGCTTACCATTACCAAAAATAAAAATTCCAAAACAAATTTCAAATACACCTTGGAGAAAATTAAGTATATGGCAATTTCCACTTTTTGATCTTGATGGTGATATTTTATTTTTAGACTTAGATCTTGTAATTACTGGAAATTTAGACAAATTTTTTAATTTTAAAAAAGGAAAATATTGTGTTATTGAAAATTGGACTCAACCAGGTAAAAATATAGGAAACACAAGTTGTTTTAAATTTCCTGTAAAGTTATTCAAGCATATTTTTGATGAGTTTGAAAAAGACCCCGTTAAAATTTGGAAAAAATATCATATAGAACAAGTATATATTAGTGAAGAAGTAAAAGAACAATTTTTTTGGCCAGATAATTGGTGTAAAAGTTTTAAACATAGTCTTTTACCTAATTGGCCTATGAGAATATGGCAACCAGCAACATTAACAAAAGGAACAAGTATTGTTGTTTTTACAGGTAAACCAGATCCTGAAGATGTTCTTAACGGTAAATGGCCTGTCCCTAAAAGGCAGTTTTACAAGAAAATTTATAAAAGATTAATTTCTCCTAATTGGCTCAAGGCTAATTGGTGATATTAAGTTAATACGTTAATCGGTTTTTTATTTATAAATGCTTTTATTGCTAAGATATATCCTTCATGAAACTTTTCATAGGTCTCTGCTGAAACATAACCTATGTGTGGAGTTAAAACTAAGTTTAATTTTCTAGCCATTTTTCTTAATTTATGGTTTTCTGGAAGCGGCTCAATATCATAAACATCTAAACCTGCTCCAGAAATATTTTTATTTTCTAAACAATGCAACAAATCAGTTTCTTTTATAATTGGACCTCTACTAGTATTAATTATTATAGATGATTTTTTCATTTGAGAAATTTTTTCAGTATTAATAAATCCTCTTGTCCGTTCAGAAAGTTTAGTATGAATGGAAAATATATCTGATTTTTTAAATAATTCCTCTTCTGTAACAAAAGTTATCTCTTCCACGTCACAAAGCTCTTTTGTTAAATTATGACTCCACGCTATTACATTCATTCCAAAAGCCTTTCCAAACTTTGCCACTTGTTTGCCTTGCCTTCCAAGTCCAAAAATTCCTAGAGTTTTTCCAAATAAACTTCTACCAATTTCAGTCTGCCATTTTCCATTTTCCATATTTTCAAACTCATTTTTTATGCCTCTCCAAACTAACATAGAAAGTAACCATGATAATTCCGCTGTAGAATGAAAACGATTATCTGTTCCACAAAAAACGATCTTTTTTTCATTTAGCATTTGAATATCTACAGATGGATTCCACATTCCACTTGTTATCACTAATTTAAGATTAGGAAGTTTATCTAAAATATTTGAAGATAATTTTGTTCTTTCCCTCATTAAACATAAAACATTAAATTCAGAAAGTTTTTCAATTAAACTCTCTTCGTTTTCAATGTATTTGTTAAAAATTTTTAAACGAATTTTATCTTTTAAAACTTCCCAATTACCAAATTTTTTTGTTACATTCTGATAATCATCTAAAACCGCAACTTTTAACATAATTTTAATCCTCTTAATATAACGATACAAAACTCACAACTTTTTGGACTTTTAATGAATTTTGTATATGGTTAAATATGATTCTAATTCAATATTGTTAATTTTCAAATGATTTATGTCTAACAATTTATTTGGATCAGCTCTTGGTTTAATAGCCGTAATTCTGATAATCTTTACTCACTTAATTATGAAATCCCTAGTAAATGAGGTTGACTTCATGATGATAGTTCTTGGAAGATTTGTTTTTTCACTTCCTTTACTATTTTTATTTGCATTAATAATTAGAAAACAAAAATTTCTTCAAGTAAGCAATTGGTTTAATGTTTTTTTAAGATCATTTTTTGGAATAATAACTATGATACCTGTCTATTTATCGATTCAGCTAATTCCTATTGGCCTAGTAACGGCATTAGCACAAAGTTCTGCGATATTTGTTACTTTACTAGCTCCCTTTTTTGTGGGTGAGAAAATTGGACCGATCAGATGGTCTGCTGTTATAATTGGACTTATAGGTATTTACTTGATGACTAATCCAATAGCTATTATTCTAGGAACAGGTAATTTATCATCTCTTGGATTAACATTAGCTACATTTAGTGCATTATCTCACGCTGGACTTGCTTTAACTTTAAGAAAATTAGGCCAGACTGAACAACCTACCACAACAGCTTTAATTCATAACATAATTACATCAACTATAATAGTTACATGTATATTTTTGTTTGGAACAAAATTTATTGGTCAAAAAGGAAACTTCGGTATAGAAATAATTTTTAATCCAGATTATCTTCTATTTATTCTTATTTCATTGGGAACAATTGGCTCTTTTGTTCAGTATCTCATGGCTGCAAGTTATAAGTATGCTGAAGCAACTATACTAGTAACTATTAGATATCTTGCAATTCCAATTGCATCTATTTTTGGATATTTAATATGGGGCGAAATTCTTACACTTAATCAAATTTTAGGTGGTATTCTTATTATTACTGCATCTTTGATAATTGCCTCAAGAGAAATGAGATTAAAAAAAGATATCTCAAAGATTGACGATCCTAATTAAGTTAATTCCCACCATTTTTCTTTGACCATTCAGATGGATGATTCAAAAATTCTTCAACTACATTCAAAGTTTTATTATTAAATTTATTTAAACTTTTTGCACATTCTAATACATCCCACCAAGTAGCTAGATAATGTAAATTCAATTTATGTTTTTGGAGATTGGGAATTGTTTCTTTGAAAATATCATAATAGAAAATAACAAATGTATGATTAACTAATCCACCAGCATCTCTTATAGCTTGAGCAAAGTTTAATTTGCTCCCACCATCAGTAGTCAAATCTTCAACTAATAAAATTCTCTGATTTTTTTTTATGTCACCCTCTATTCTTGCGTTTCTTCCAAAACCTTTTGACTGTTTTCTGACATACTGCATTGGTAAGTTTAACCTATCAGCAATAAATGCTGCAAAGGGAATTCCTGCTGTTTCCCCTCCTGCAACAGCATCAAATTGTTCAAAGCCCACATCTCTCGCCAACAAAGAGGCGCCAAAATCCATTAATGTTGATCTCACTCTTGGAAATGAAATTAATTTTCTACAATCTATATAAACGGGGCTCACTGTTCCAGATGTAAATACAAAGGGTTTATCACTAGTAAAGTGAACAGCTTCTATTTCAAAAAGCATTTTTGAAGTCAACTCAGCTACTAATTTTTTATCAATAAAAGTTAATGGTTGCATATACTATCTTTTATATTTTTTATAAGCCTAAAGCAAGGCCGTCTTTTCTCCAGTCAGTTGCACCAATAAACACCTTGTTTCTTGTATCATAAAATATCATTTGTCCCCCACCAATTGGAAAAACTGGATAATTAATCTTATGTCCTCTATTATTTAAATCTTTTAAAACTTCTAAATCAAATCCATTTTCAATATCTATTATTCCGTTATTTGGAAATAATCTTGGTAAATCTAATGCTTGTTGGGGACTAAGACCAAAATCAAGTATTTGTGATAAAACAAATGCATGTCCTGCGGCCTGATAATGCCCACCCATTACTCCAAATGAACCTGTTACAAAACCTTTTTTACTTATCATGCCGGGAATGATCGTATGCAAGGGTTTTTTTAAACCTTTAATCTCATTATTATGATTATTTCTCAAATTAAAACTTCTCCCCCTACAATGTAATAATATTCCTGTATTAGCTGACGTAATTCCACTACCAAAGGCATCAAAAAGAGAATTTATAAACGATACTGTCATTCCATTTTTATCTCTAACCGTAAGATAAATAGTATCTGGGTGATTAGGAAAATCTGATTTTTTAAAATTATTTGCTTTTTTAAAATTTATTTTACTTACATAGTTCTTGACTGCTTTTAAAGTTAATAATTCATCATATTTAATATTATTAAATTTAGGATCTGAAATGTAAATATCTCTTAAAAAATAAGAAAGTTTTACAGCCTCACAGAATAAGTGATAATAGTCGCTTTTTGATAACTTGTTTAAATTAAAACTTTTTAAAATTGCTAATATTAAAAAAACAGTAATTCCTTGTCCATTTGGGGGACACTCATGTACTTTATACCCTTTATAATCATAGCTTATTGGATTTACCCAGTCAGCCTTATAATTTGAAAAGTCATTAAGGGTCTGCAGACCACCAAGTTGATTTAATTTTTTACATATATCTTGGGAAACAAATCCATTATAAAAACTTTCACTTCCTTCTTCACCTATTAATTTCAATGTACTAATTAATTGTTCATTTTTAAATAATTCCTTAAATTTGAAAGCTTTGCCTTTGTTTAAAAAAATGTTTTTGGTTTGCTTATCCTTTGATAACTTGGTTTTATTACGTGACCAATCTAAGCTAACTCTTTCATTAATTAAGACACCGTCTTTAATAAAATCTAGAGCAAATTTAAAAATATCAACCCAAGGTAATTTCCCAAATTTACTGTGTAAAGTATTCCAAGATGATACTGCCCCAGGGATAGTTACAGAATGAGCCATATCAGCTTCAATATTATGAACTCCTAAATTTTGTAGAGTTATAGATTGGTAATTTTCACCAGCATAACCTGACCCATTTATAGCTTTAATATTTTTTGCTGAACCATCTTTTGAAATTAGAGCAAAACAATCTCCTCCAATACCTGTCATATGTGGCTCAGCCATGCATAAAACTATACTCATTGCCAAAGCTGTATCTATTGCGTTACCTCCTTCTTTAAGCATCATTAAACCAGCATTAGAGGCAAGAGGATGTGAAGTTGCTACCATACCATTTTTTGAAATACTATGAGATCTTCCGGGTTTATCAAAACTCCTGATATTGAAGTCTGAAAGATGCATAATTTTAAATTTACCTTATATTAATTTTAAATTAAAATTTAATTATGTATAAAAATAATATGAAAGATATAAATAAAATTATAATAATTGGTGCCGGACATTCTGGAACACAGGCTGCTGCAGGTTTAAGAGAAAAACTGTTCTCAGGAAAAATAACAATAATAGAAAAAGAATCTCAACTTCCTTATCAAAAGCCTCCGTTATCTAAGAAGTTTTTATTAGACACTAAAGACTCAACTTCATTACTTAGAAGCTTTGATTGGTATAAAAATAATAATATCAATTTGTTAAATAATATAAATATTATCAAAATAGATAAAAATGAAAAAATAATCATTGATCAAAAAAATAATAAATATTCTTATGATAAGCTAATTTTGGCTACAGGGTCTATAAATAAAACATTCAACTCATTTAATTTTGAAAATTTAACTAATGTTATTAATTTAAGAACATTAGATGATTCTATTAATTTAAGAAATTTGTTATTGACGTCAGATGAAATAGTTATTATTGGGGCTGGATTTATTGGTTTAGAGGTTGCTTCAGTAGCTCGAACCCTAAACAAAAAAGTTACAATTATAGAGGCTAGCAACAGAGTTATGCCAAGAAATATTTCTAATAATTTATCTCAATGGTACATTAATTTTCATAAAAAGATGGGTATCAATTTTTTATTTAATGAAAAAATTTCTTCAATAGAACAAATTGATAATAAGGCTGTATCTGTCAAAACTTTAAATAATTATAATTTAAAGACTGATTGCTTATTAACAGCCATTGGATCTATACCTGAAACCTCTCTGGCGGAAAAACTTGGTTTGATTGTTAAAAACGGCATATGTGTAAATGAATACATGCAAACTGATGATCCTGACATCTATGCGATAGGTGATTGTTCAAATTTTTTCTTAGAAACTATTCCTATTAGATTAGAATCTATTCAGAATGCCGTTGACCAATCGAAAATAGCAGTTTCAAATATATTAAAGGAAGAAAAGAAATATATACCACTTCCTTGGTTTTGGTCAGATCAATATAATTTAAAATTGCAGATTGTTGGTTTAATTAATGATAATTTAAAGGATAGAAAAATAAAGATGATTGGATCAATAGATGAATGTCAATTTTCAAACTTAGTTTTTGATCAAGATAAACTAGTCTCAATTGAAAGTGTAAATAGACCAGCTCATCACATGTTATTTAAAAATTATTATAAATATTGGGATTTAATTAAACCTGAAATGATAAAAAAAGACTTAGATCTTAAATTATTTTTTCAACAACTAGCAAAGTAGCTTTTTAATATTTTTTGCTGCTTGTCTAATTCTATGCTCATTTTCTACTAAACCAATACGAACATAACCTTCTCCATATTCTCCAAAGGCTAACCCAGGGGCCACAGCAACACTTGCTTTTAACATTAAATCTTTAGCAAAACCAAGAGATCCTTTTTTTTTGTATAACTCTGGAATAGGTGCCCAAGCGAACATACTGGCTTTCGGTTCTGGAATCACCCATCCTGATCTTCTCATACTTGAAATTAGCACATCTCTTCTCTTTTTATAAACAGACCTAATCTCATCAACACAATCTTGTGAGCCATTTAATGCAGTAGCAGCCGCAACTTGAACTGGAGTAAAAGCACCATAATCAAGATAAGACTTTATCCTTGTCAATGCTGAAATTAATAACTTATTTCCAACTGCAAATCCTATTCTCCAACCAGCCATTGAATAAGTTTTTGACATTGAAGTAAATTCAACCGCAATTTTTTTAGCATTCTTAACTTGTAAAATTGATGGTGGTGGATTGTCATCATAATAAATTTCAGCATATGCTAAATCAGACAAAACATACGTGTTGTACTTTAGTCCAATTTTAATAACTTCTTCATAAAAACCTAAGTCAACTATTTGAGCCGTTGGATTTGATGGGAAAGACACTATAATTGCTTTTGGTGAGGGCACTGAGTGTCTTATTGATCTATCAAGTTTTTCCAAAAACAATTCTTGATTAAAAAAACCATCATCCATTGCAGTTATATGACGAAGAGATGCCCCTGCTATTATAAAGCCGTATGGATGTATCGGATAAGAAGGGTTAGGTGTTAAGATAATATCACCTGGCGAAGTGATTGCTTGAGCCAAATTTGCCAGTCCTTCTTTGGATCCAAGAGTAACAATTATTTCACTATCAGGATCAAGATTTACATTAAACCTTCTTTTATAATATTTTGATTGTGCTTTTCTTAATCCTAATATTCCTTTGCTACTAGAGTATCTCCCTGTACCTGGTTTATCTACAGTTTCTTGAAGCTTTTTTCTAATATGTTCAGGCGTAGGCATATCTGGGTTTCCCATCCCAAAGTCAATTATATCTTTTCCTGAAGATCTTAATTTAGCTTTCAAACTATTTACTTCTGAAAAAACATAAGGGGGAAGCCTTTTAATTCTTTCAAATTCATTATCCATTTTAGGTTGCAGCTTTCTTCAAAAAAATATAAAAATTTCCTAACTAAACAATTTATATGTTATATCAATTTTTAATCAAACAATTAATAATTTTGTAAAATTAATTTATATGTATAATTAAAATTATATGCATTTTTTAAAAACATTATTTTATACTATATTAAGTTTATTTTTAATTGTTATTTTACTTTGGTTTGGAATGCCTGCTATTAGAAAAACTATTGAACCTGCAAAAATAATTTCTGTAGTTGTAAAACTAGACAATAAATGCACAGTTGTTGATGATGCTTTTATTGTCACTGTTCCAGGTACAGATCTTCAATTTCCTTTTAAAAATGGAGTAGTGAGACTCAGACTAAAGTCAGACAGAAAACTTCAACTAAAAGCAAATCCTAAATATAAAGCTATTAGATATGAAGGAATGTATGAAGAAGTAAAAAAGAATGTTACTTTAGTTGCTGATTGTAGTTCATCACCAAGGCTTAAAGGTATATTTAATTCAATGCAAAACCAATTCAAGAAAGAATAAATTAAAGGAGAAAAAAGTTGTCAACATTACCAAATGACCCTTTATTAGAGATTAATATAAAACAACTTGTTCATAGAATTAAAAGTAGAAAAACTACCTGTGAAGATGTTACTAAAACTTATTTAAAAAGAATAGAATTGCTGAATGAAAATTTACATTCATACATTTACATTGATTATGAAGGTGCAATAGCATCTGCTGTTGCAATCGATAAATTGATTTCTGCAGGTGTTGATTTAGGACCTCTAATGGGGATTCCTGTTGCTATTAAAGATATTTGTTCTGTTGAAGGCATGCCTACAACTAATGGTTCAATTGTAAAATCAGAAGATTTGACTGGACCAGAAGGCACTCTGGTTAAAAGGTTAAGAAGTTTGGGTTGTATAATTTTAGGTAAAACTCATACTGTTGAATTTGCACTAGGAGCGACTGGTTTAAACAAGCATAAAGGGACTCCCAAAAACCCTTGGGATAGTAAAGTTCACAGGTTTCCTGGAGGTTCTAGTAGTGGATCTGCAGTTGCAGTTGCATCTGGTCTGGCTGGTTTTGCTATTGGTACTGATACAGGAGGTTCTGTTAGAATACCTGCATCTTTGACAGGTATAGTAGGTCTTAAAACCACGAAAGGAGTGTGGCCTACAGACGGTATATTTCCTTTATCACCTACTCTTGATACACCTGGTCCACTTGCAAGATCTATCGAAGATATTCAATACATTTTTAATGCTTATGAAGGCAATGAAATTACTGATAAAAAAATAATTAGTTTAGAAGGATTAAAATTAGCTAAATTAGGTTCTCCCTTTACAGATGAATTAGATGAAGAAGTTTCGATTGCTTATGAAAGGTTTTGTGATGAATTAGTAAAAAAAGGGGTACAATTTGAAAATCTATGTATCCTTGAAGCAAAAGAAAGGACGAAATTGTTTCCTCCTATAGTTGGTTCAGAAATAGTTTCCGCATTTGGTGAATCTAGATTTCTTAAAGAGGTTGATAATATGGATCCTGTGACTGCAAAAAGGGCTAGAGTTGGGCTTAATGTAAAAGCGATAGATTTTTTAAAATTAAAATCTAGGCTTAAAGAATTAGAAATTATGGCCTCAAAGTTTTTTGAAAAATATGATGCTTTAGTTTCGCCAACAACAGTTATGAGAGCCATGAAGGTTGAGGATAGTGAAGTTGATGCACCACTTCATGATAGAAGTTTGTTGTCTTCAGCAAACACTCAGCCCGCAAATTTATTTAATCTATGTGCAATAAGTTATCCTATCCAAAAATATTGCTCTGACTTTAAATTAGAAAGTTGTTTACCTGTTGGTTTTCAAGTTATATGCAAAAAAAATCATGATATTCAATCAATTGATATAGGATTAGCATTAGAAAAAGAATTTGGTAAACCAATCTTACCAGACATAAATAAGTTTTTACGTTAATGTTCTTGAAAAAAGTTTTTTTTTAGTTAAATTCCACAATGATTAATAAGTTTTAAACTGGAGATCAAAATATGGCATTGTTAAATGCTAAAAATTTAAAAAAATCTTTTGGAAATATTTTAGCCGTTGATAACATAAGTTTATCTCTAGAAGTTGGAGAGGTTATTGGATTTTTGGGACCTAATGGTGCTGGCAAATCAACAACAATGAAAATGTTAACTGGTTTTCTTGAACCTGATATTGGAACCATAAGTATAAATAAAATTAACCTAATGGATGATCCTATTAAAGCTAAATCTCTAGTTGGCTACTTACCTGAAGGAGCTCCTGCTTATTCAGACATGACTGTCAATTCTTTTTTAAATTTTGTTGGACTAATGAGGGGGTTAAAAGATGATTTGCTTAAAAAAAGACTTAATGAAATGTCAAACAAAATAAATCTTAATGAAGTATGGAATCAACCCATAGAAACTCTTTCAAAAGGATTTAAAAGAAGAGTTGGAATTGCTCAGGCTTTAATACATGACCCACAAATTCTTATATTAGATGAACCTACAGATGGACTTGATCCTAATCAAAAGCATGAAATGAGAAAACTTATTAAATCAATATCACCTAATAAAGGTATAATTATTTCAACTCATATTCTTGAAGAAGTTGAGGCAGTTTGTTCCAGAACAATTATTATAGCCAGCGGTAAAATATTGTTAAATAAAAAGACTAGTGAACTTTTAAAAAATAAAAAAACTAAACTTGACGATGTGTTTAGAGAAATCACAACAAAAACAGTTTTAATGAAATGAAAAACTATTTAGAAAAGATACTTATAATATTTATAAGAGAATTTAATGGCTATTTCAGAACACCATTAGCTTCAATTTTTTTATTAGTTTTTTTAGCATTATCATCTGGTATGTGTTTTTTTATGGGTCAATTTTTTCAAAGAGGACAAGCTGATTTGAACTCTTTTTTCATATGGCACCCATGGTTATTTCTTATATTAATGCCAGCAATAGGAATGAGATTGTGGGCTGAAGAAAGAAAATCAGGAACTATAGAGCTTTTAATCACACTTCCAGTAAGAAATACACAATTAGTCCTTGGTAAATTTCTAGCAAGTTGGTTCTTTACACTTATTGCCTTAATTCTAACTACACCTATATGGTTTACAGTCAATTACTTAGGAGAACCTGATAATTGGGTTATTTTTATTTCTTATATTGGAAGTTGGCTAATGGCAGGATGTTTTTTAGCACTCACATCATGTTTATCAACATTAACAAAAAATCAAGTAATTGCATTTATAATATCAACTATTAGTTGCTTTGTGCTTGTGATGGCAGGATTTGGCTTAATCCTCTCTAGCGTAAGATCATGGGCACCTTTATGGGTAACCGAAACAATAACATCATTATCTTTTCTATCTCATTTTAAAAGGATTCAGTTTGGTGTTTTAGATTTTACAACATTAGTTTTTTTTGTTTCGATGATTGTTGTATGTCTTTGGATAAATATTCAACTTGTTCAACTAAAAAAAGCGGATTAATTAAATGAAGATAGAAAATTTAGAAAAAAACACTTTATTAAAACTATCTATTCTTTTACTGGTGTTAAGTTTTTTTAGTTTGAATATTATATCCAATAATTCACTCAAAAGTTTTACAATAGATGTGACTTCTAATAAACTTTATTCTGTAAGTGAAGGGACAAAAAAATTAATTTCAAACCTCAATGAGCCTATTCATTTAAGATTATTTATGTCGAGTAATCTTATTAAATTGGCTCCACAATTATCAAATTATGCTAACAGAGTGGAATCAGTGTTAAACTCATATTCAAACATGTCAAATGGCAAAATCACTTTTGAGATAATTGATCCTAAGCCATTTTCTGATCAAGAAGATCGGGCGGTAGGGATGGGTATAAGTGCTTTTGGAGGTTCTAATTCTAATGATGCAGTATACTTTGGTCTAGCTGCAACCAATTCTACTACTGGTCAAAAAAATATTAACGTGTTTTCTCCAGATAGAGAACCTTTTTTAGAATATGATATTACAAGATTAATTGCTGAGTTAGCTCAGACAAAAAAACCAATTATAAGTATTATAGATATGCTCGGATTAAAATCTAATTCTAGGATTGGGAAACCTGAACAGCAAATTCTTACTCAAATGAAAGCTATGTATGATGTTAAATTTATTGAAGATAATGAAGTGAATTTGCCAGAAAATACAAAAGTGTTAATTTTGATTAATCCAAAATATTTGAATGATGAAAAGTTATTTATGATCGAACAATGGATTTTATCTGGTGGATCAACTTTAATATTTCTAGACCCATATGCTGAAACTGAAATTGGTTTAAATCCTGGAATGCCAGCTTTAAATCCAAGATCTGATCTTAAAAAACTTATAAATATTTGGGGAATAGAATTTGATAATAAAAAATCTGTTGCTGACCCAAAATATGCTCTAAGAACAGTTAGAAAAATAAAAGGAAGAGAAGTTGAAGTTTCAAATTATCCTTGGATACAAGTAACTAAAGAAGGAATAAACCAAAATGAAGGGGTTTTAGCTCAACTTTCAAGTATCATTTTAACAAATTCTGGATCCTTTAAAGTTAAGAATGAAGATGTATCTTTTACACCTTTATTAACAGCTAGTGAATTCTCAGGTTTAATAGATTCTGATAAAGCTGGTAACCAAGAAGGTGACCCAAGAGAACTGATAAAAGAACTTAAAACATCTAATAAAAAGCAGATTTTAGCAGGTTGGTTAAGAAATGAACTTAATTCAGCTTTTCCAAAAGGTATAAAGGGCAAGAAAGGTCTTAAAAAATCTAGTAAAAAATCAAATGTACTGTTAGTTGGTGATTCAGACATGCTTATGGATAGAAATTGGTTATCTAAACAGAATCTTCTTGGTCAGGAAATAGTTTCAGCATTTGCTAATAATGGTGACTTTATATTAAATGTTGTTGAAAATATGATAGGTGGCGCGGTTTTAAGTGATTTAAGGGGGAAAGGCATATCATGGAAACCCTTCACAAAAATATCTGAACTTGAAAGAAAAGCAGAAGAAAAGTTTTTATCAGAAGAACAAGCTTTAGCTGAAAAATTAGAAAAAATGGAAAAAAAAATTCAGCAATTAACTAAAAATAATAAAAATGAAAACGATGTATTGTCAGCAGAAACCATTAAGGCTATAGATGGATTTAAGTCAGAAATGATGCAGACCAGAGCAGAACTAAGAAATGTAAAGTTTAATCTTAGAAGAGATGTAGATAATCTAAAGACACGTATAATGTTTATAAATATTGGTCTATTACCTATTATTGTAGCCGCTTTAGCTCTTTTAATTGCATTACGAAAACCAAAATCTGTGAACACTTAAAATTAATGAAGGATATGTAAGGTATAAAATGACATTAAAGAAATTTCTATATTATTTAAGTTTCACTATTTTAATTGTTTTATTTGCAATTTTATCAACATATAAAGATGATAAATCAAGATTGTTTGCTGAAAGAGGTGATGTTTTTCTTAAAAACTTAACGAGTGAGATAAATAATATTAGTAAAATTTCTATATCAGGTAGAGATTTAAAAATGATCTTAATAAAGAACAAAAATAAATTTATCGACCCATCAGGTTATCCATTTAAAGAGGGTGTTTGGGAAAGTTTCATTACAAGTTTATCTTTGCTTAGAATTGAAGAAAAGAAAACTAATAAACCAGAAAGATTAAAAGAATTAAATTTAATTTCTATAGAAAAATTTGATAAAAATGACGAAATCAATGATCCTGCTACTAAAGTAGTATTTTATGACAGTAATAATAAGATTTTCAAATCTATTCTTCTAGGTAAAATTGATAGCTCAGTAGGCGGCATCAGTGGCGGTCAATTTGCAAGATTTGAAGATAAAAATCAAAGTTATCTCTTGAAAGGAGCTTTAAGAATGCCTTCTGGAAAGTCAGATTGGTTTCAAAGTTTACTTTTCCAGACACAAAAAGATGATTTGGTTTCTATAAAATTGATTAATGAAAAAACTATATTTGAAATAGAGAATAAAGAAAAAAAGTTAAAACTTAAAAATAATCCAAACCTAAAAATTGATGCTGAAAAACTTTCTCAAACTGCTGAAATAGTTGAAAGTTTTTACTTTTATGATGTTCGTAAAGATAATACGACTAAAGATACAAAAAAACCCAAGCTAATTTTTAACTTCAAAGAAGGCTTGACAATTACTATTGATCTTATTGAAAAAAAGAATGATAGCGAAGAAGCTTGGATTAAAATAAAAGCTAACTCAAGTGACAAAAAAACAAAGAAAATATCTTCTGAAATTAATAAGAAATCATCTGGATTTCAGTTTCTTGCCAACATTAATACTTCAGAAGTTTTAAATTGGCGATTAAAAAATTTAATTAAAAACTAATACGATCTAGGCATCCCTAGAACATGTTCTGCTAAATAAGATAAAATCAAATTTGTTGATATTGGTGCGACTTGGTATAGTCGTGCTTCTCTATATTTTCTTTCAATGTCATACTCTTCAGCAAAACCAAAACCTCCATATGTTTGAACACATGCCTCAGCAGCAGCCCATGAGGCATCTGCAGCTAAAAGTTTAGCAGTATTTGCTTCTTCACCAATAGATTTGCCTTCATCATATAATTTTGCAGCATTATATACCATTAGTTCTGCGGCTTTCATGTTTGCGTAAGCTTTTGCTATAGGGAATTGTATACCTTGATTTTTCCCTATTGGCCTTCCAAAAATATGTCTATCATTTGCATAAGTTGTTGACTTGTTAGTAAACCATTTTGCATCACCTATACATTCTGCAGCTATTAAAATTCTCTCAGCATTCATTCCAGACAAAATGTATCTAAAACCTTTTCCTTCTTCACCAATAAGATTATCTTCTGGTATCCTTAAGTTGTCAAAAAAGACCTCTGTGGTAGAATGATTCATCATGGTTTTAATAGGCTTTATACTTAATCCTTTTTTCTTTGCATCTTGCATATTTAACAAAAAAACTGATAATCCCTCTGTTTTCTTATTAACTTTATTTAATTGAGTCGTTCTTGCTAATAATAACATTAAATCTGAATGTTCAGCTCTACTTGTCCATATTTTTTGACCATTAATAATATATTCTGAACCATCTTTGGTTGCTGTAGTTCTTAAACTAGTTGTATCTGTCCCACTAGTAGGTTCTGTAACTCCAAAAGCCTGTAATCTAAGAGAACCGTCAGCTATTTTAGGTAAATATTTCTTTTTTTGTTCATCTGAACCATGTCTTAAAACTGTACCCATGGTATACATTTGTGCATGGCAAGCTGCAGCATTACACCCTTGATGATGTATTTCTTCTAAAATAGTTGAAGCGGCAAAAATACCTAGACCTGACCCTCCATACTTTTCTGGTATTAACACACTTAAAAAACCAGATTCTGTAAGATCACGGACAAATTCTGTTGGATATTTTTGTTTTCTGTCTAATTCTCTCCAATATTCACCTTTATACTCTTGACAAAGTTTTGCAACTGCTAACTTAATTTCTGTTATTGTATTTTCTGGTGAATCGATTGCTTCATGATTTGGTAAAGATTCGGGCATCAAATTAATCCTCATTAAATTATATAATAGATAAAATAAACATTTTTTTGTAGATTAAAAGATATAGATTTACTTATTGGAGATTTTCTTGAAATTAACATTTCATCATATCAATTATGTTTCAAAAAATGTAGATGAATTAAATAATTTTTATAAAAATATTTTGCAAATGGATACCGTCCCGGAGACAAACTTTCCTAGAACATCATCAACAGATGATTCTGGTTATGATGGGAAAATAAAGTTTTTGACAGAAGGTAGCATGCAAATGCACTTAGCAGAACAAAATTTTGATGTTGCAAAGATTAATAATCAACATATTAATCCTGTAGAAAAAGGTCATATCGCTTTTAGAACAGATGATATAGAGGCATTTAAAAAAATTTTAATAAAAAACAACATAAATTTTGCAGATTACGGAACTGCTTTTGCAAAAGA
>MDSV01094407.1_pt1 | contig 60981 bp, 58 predicted proteins | sample 810851 | NCBI WGS metagenome assembly MDSV01 (sample SAMN05326640, study PRJNA326480) | marine metagenome | isolation source: seawater | place: Atlantic Ocean: North East | collected 2012
ACAATCAACATCAAAATGAAATCGTAAAATTTATAGATCACTGCAAATCATATGAAAATAAAGAAGGATATATAACCCAACCCTTTTTTAAAACAATGATTAGTAAAAAAGCAAAGTTTATATCAGGACCATTTACTAATATGATTTTTGAAATTTTAGAAAAACAAAAAAATAAACTAAAAATTTTAATTGGTAATATTGTAACGACGATACCTAATAAAGCTAATTATTTATATCGTCCTATTTAAATAAGTTTATCATGTTTTTTAAGTTAAAAGATTAAAACGCAAAGTGCGGAGCGTTGGCTAAATCTAAAAATATATTGCTATACAAAAATCTAAAAAATAAAATTAAAAAATATCCAAAAATTTGGAATTTTTTTTCATGGCTTAAGCAGTATTTTGCTATCCTCTCTAGGCTTAAAGATGTTCTAATGATGATGGTGTTAATTAATATATGGCCAGAAAAAATATATTTATTCTCAACCAGAAAAGCATTACCTAGAAAAGAAAACAAATATACAAAAGAAGATAGATCTATTATTCCATATAATTTATTTTCTAGTAAAACTGGGAATATACCCAAAATGAAAGAAATTAATATTATTGGGCGAGGGTCAAGTTTTGATTTAAACAATATAAAAAAATTAAAAGGCCCAATTTTTTTAATTTCTTTTTGGAATTCTTTAAAAATTGATGCTGAAGAAAATATATTTTATAAACATTATTTTTCATACGAGACAGGAAAGTTTGTTGATAACAGAAATACAATGAATGAAAAAGATTTAGATGATTATTTGTTGTCACAGGGAAGTCTTAAACAATATAAAAATGAAAATATTACTTATGTGATTTCACGCCCTAAAGTAATTAAGTTACTCAAAAAAAATGGCCATAATGTTTTAAGTATAGACACACACACAATGAACAAAGATGGAAACTATTTGTCACCAGAATCGTCTGATTATACAAAACTATTTGATAACGATAAGTGCAAAAGACTATCAGTAAAAGAAAAAATTTATAAAGGCCCAATGCCAAAAACATATCCTGATTGGGTTCCAACAGGTTCATTATTACCTTGCGTTTGTGCTTTATCATTTTATGCTGAAAAAATTAATATTTTTGGTTGGGACAGTCATTTGGATTTTACCCCAAATAATATGAGTTATATAAGACTATTGTTGAATACATATAAATATAAAACTGATGTATTTCGTTGGAAAGCGCAATTTGAGCATGCTTTAATAAATTTTTATTATGGATATCATTTTTCAAAGTTGCCAAATATTAATATTTATGGATATATGGGGCAATTAGAAAAGCATAAAAGTTTAATCACTCGTATAGAAAAAGTATTATTTAATTAATCTTAAGAATTTAAATGCAAAAAAATTTAAAAACTCAATCTCAATATTTCAATTTTGATAATTTATTAAAATCAAAAGAGGGTGCTGACATCTATTCATATACAGGTTGGAATGGACTAAACGTTAGTAAATTAAAAATTACAAAAGGCGAAAACTTAAGTAGCTCTTATATTAATTCATGCTTCCCAGAGTTGGAAGAAAAAGAAAAAATATTTGTGATAAATGAAGGTTGTATTGAGTTTGAATCTCCAAAACAAAAAGTTTTATTGAAAAGTTATGATGCGGCAGATCTGGCCTCAGATGAAAAAAACTACAAATTAAATGCCATTAATAACTCAACTGCTTTTATGATTAGCTCAACTGGACTTAATAAATTTAATGATAAGACTATTTTTTTTAATTTTAAAAAAGATATAAAAGAAAAAAATCTTTGGGGTGGCCAAATTATTTCACGACCATATGAAGGAAAAGGATTAACATTAGTTCTATTTGATCTTAAACCTGGATTTAAATTTGAAGATAAAGGTCATGCGAATGAACAGATTACTTGGTTAATTTCAGGGAAAATGGATTTTTATGCAAATGGTAAAAATAAAACACTTACCTCTGATATTGGAGTGGATATTGGACCAAATCACATTCACGGAGGTGTTTCAGGTGGCGCATTAGGCTATGATGCTTTTTTTCCAAAAAGAGAAGAAATAAAATATAAAACAGAGGAGATTTTATGATAGTAGCTTTACTAATTGGTAGAGGAGGTAGTGTGGGGCTTCCAAATAAAAATGTTCACCCAGTTTTAAAAAGACCACTTATGGCATATCCACTGTTAGCAGCGCTTAATTCTAAATTCATTGACGAAGTATTTGTTTCAACAGACTCAAATAAAATAGAAAATGTTGCAAAAGACCTAGGAGCAAACTTAATAAAACGACCAGCTGAACTTGCAACTAGTGAAGCTGTTGTAGAAGATGTTCTTTCTCATGGTTATAAATATATTAAAGACAGCACTAAAAAGGAAATTGAATTTTTTATAGTTCTTATGTGTAATGCTGTTATGGTCTTGCCAGACACAATAGATAAGGGCATCGAAGTATTAAGATCAAACAAGCATATAGATTCAGCAGTTACGGTATCAGATTATAATATGTTTAGCCCAATAAGAGCTAGAAAAATCGGTTCTAATGGTCTTTTAAATCCTTTTATCCCGTTTGATCAATTTAAATTTAAAGTAGATTCAAATCGCCAAAAACAGGATATTGTTTATTTTCATGATTGCGGAGTTTCTGTGGTACGACCAAAATGTATTGAAAATATTAAAGATGGTTTGTTACCACAAAAATGGATGGGACAAAATATTTTTCCTCTAACGCAGAGTGGTGGCCTAGATATTGATTATGCATATGAGATGCCCATCGCTGAAAATTGGCTAATAGATAACGGTTTTACAGAAGAAAAATTACCTTACAAAATAAGAAAAAAATAAATTTCAAAATTTTTTTTAATAAAACTTAATTAAAAATAGTATGAAAAAAATTAAACTTTTAGATTGTACACTAAGAGATGGAGGTTATTATAATCGTTGGGATTTTTCCAAAAATTTAATATCTGATTATCTTAGTTGCATGAAAGATTGTTCAGTAGATTATATTGAGCTTGGATTTAGAACTTTAAAAAATGTTGGGTTTAAAGGAGACTGCGCATATACTAAAAATGAGTTTATAAATAGTGTTATAAATTTTTCGGAGCCAAAAGTTGGAATAATGATTAATGGTTCAGAAATCTTAAATAATTACCAATATTCCCAAAAAAATGTAGAAAATCTCTTTTCGTCAGAAATAAAAAGTAGACTAAAACTAATAAGAATTGCTTGTCATTATGAAGAAATAAATAAAATTCTTCCAATCTGCGATTATTTAAAGAAAAAAAACTATACAGTTGGAATTAACTTAATGCAGATTTCTGAAATAAGTTCTTCTAAAATTAAACTGGCATCTAAAATGTTAAACAGTTCATCAGCAGATGTATTTTATATTGCTGATAGCTTGGGAGCTTTGAATGAAGAAAAATTATTAAAAATACTTGATAACATTAAAAATACCTGCAAAAAAGAAATAGGGATTCATGCTCATGATAATATGGAAAAAGCATTATCAAACTCTATAATTGCAATAGATAACGGTGTTACCTGGGTTGATTCTACTATTAGCGGAATGGGAAGAGGGCCTGGAAATGTAAAAACAGAAATCGCTTTAATTGCATTAGACAAATATAGAAATAAAAAATTTGATATTAAAAAACCAATTCAACTAATTGATAAATATTTTGCTGATCTTAAAAGCAAGTATAAATGGGGAACTAATCCATACTATTATTATGCTGCAGAAAATAAAATCCATCCAACTTTTATACAAACTATACTTGAATATAATAAATACAGCCCCGAAGAAATAATTTCAAAAATTAGATTTTTGTCGAAACAAGATTCTAGAAAGTTTTCAAATACTTTGCTCAATGAAAATACAGGTTCAAATAAACTTTTCCCAGGGACTTGGAGTCCAAAAAAAGAAATTAAAGATAGACAAGTTTTGATTTTAGGAAATGGACCATCTATTAAAAAATATAAAAAATCACTCGAGAATTATATTAAAAAAAAAAATCCCTATGTTATTGCTTTAAATATTGAAAAAGGCATTAGCGAAAAACTAATTAGCTCAAGAGCAGCATGTGTGCCTGTCAGAATTTTTTCTGATCACACAAGTTATAATAAGTTAAATCAAACTTTTATTTTACCACTTTCTTCTCAAAGCCAAAAAATACAAAAAAAATTAAAAAAAGTAAAAATTAAAAATTATGGATTTTTTAACAAAGGTAAGAATTTTGAATTTTTTGATACGTATGCTACGTCATCCTATATGTTTGCTTTAGCCTACGCGCTATCCATAGCAAACAGTGGACAAGCTAAAAGCATTTTAATTGCAGGTATTGATGGCTATAATAATGATGAATTAAATTCAGAAATGAATGAATTAATTAAGTCTTATTATAAAAATAAAAAATCACTAAAAGCTATTTCAATCACACCCACAAAATACAAAATAAAAACTAAGTCAGTATTTTAAGTTTAATAATGGCATTTTTATTATTATGAAAAAAAAAATTATTTGGATTTCTATACTTTCTTTACTTTTAATTTTTAGCTTTAACTATAGATTTGAGATTATGTATTATGGTTTTACAACTTTAGGATATGATAAAAATAAAGCAGAAAAGTATTCTTTTATACTTACTCATAAACCTTTTAAAATTAGTAAAGCGAAGCTAAGACAATTTTTCAAACCAAAATGGCAAGAGGAAGAAAGATTAGAACTTGCAATAGAAGCTAAAAAAAACTTTGTTAAGCAAAATTTTAAAAAAATGAATTCAACTGATAACAAGTTTTTTTTAGAAGTGTTTGATAATCCAAAAACAAATATTACTTACCAAAATGAAAAACTAGAACATTCTAATATTTGGGAAAATAAATACCCACAAAAAATTTGGAATATCAATCTCTCAAATAATAAAACTTTAGATAAAGCCAAACTTAGTAAAGAGACAAAAGCAGTGCAGTCAGCTCCAAAAATGTGTGGAGAAAAACTTGTTTATGCTAGATTAGATGGAACTATTGGAGCTGTTGATTACAGAACTGGAAAAAGATTTTGGCATAAGAAGTATGGAAATAAAAACGCACTTTCTATTCGGGGTTTTTTTTGTGAATATGATAAAGAGTTAAAAACTTTTGTTATTATTTTGCCGACTGGCTCAGGCGTATACTGTATCAATTCATTAGACGGCTCTTTATTTTCAAAAAGGTGTGGTGGAAAAAAAATGGGAGTTTATGAAAGTAGAGTCAGCCCTCAACTTGAAGACAAGATTGTTTATGTGGCAACAGTAAAGCCTGCTGGTCTCGAAGCTTATGATTTTTTTTCAGGAAATTTATTATGGCGTAAAGATTTTGAAGTAGGAAAATCTTTTTATGTTGGCGGGGGAGCTAATCCATGGAGTAATTTTATAATTGATAAGAAAAAAAATATTATATTTATTAATATAGGTAGTCCAAGCGATAAGTTTGCTTTAAGAAACTTGGATCACTATAAATTTTCTGGATCTCTTCTTGCTCTAGACTTAAAAAAAGGAAATGTTATTTGGCAATTTCAAGAACATAAAAAAGATACTTGGAATCATGACTTTGTTGGTCAACCAATTCTTTCTCCAATTAAGGTTAATGGAAAAGATGTTGTAATAACATTGTCAAAATCTGGAAGCGCTTATTTCATTGATAGAGATACCGGATTGTCTGTTTTTCCTATCAATGAAAAAAAAATTTCCTTTGCTGGATTTAATTATAGTTACAAAAAATCTATTTTTCCTGAGTCGCTTCTAGATAAACAGTATTATAATTACCTTGGAAAGAATTGCAAAGATTGCGATCTAAACACTACAATTTTTGGGCAAGTTCCTACTGTCTTAAAAACTAAAAGAATATTTGATGGTTACCTGGGTGGATTTCAATGGCCAGGAGCCTCTATAGATTATAAAAATAATTATTTAATAGTAACAAGCAATCACAATTTTATTGTAGAACAATATCACGATATTATTCCTAGCTCATTATCTAATCTACCAAAAAATGAGTTAGTCCAACAATGTACAAGTTGTCATAATACTGCTGGGAATGTTGAATTTAAAAAAAATATGACAGTACCTAGTTTATTTTTGACTACCAAAATATATGAATTAGATTTACTAAATCTTTATCTTAAAAATAATCAATTCCATAAAAAAATAGAATTCAATGATAATGAGTTAAGCAATGCTTATAAAGCTTTAAGAAAATATGATAATCATTTAATAGAAAACAAAAATTATAAATATTTTGTCTCTCGTAGTAATACAAATTTAAATAAGAAAAGAAGCAAAAAACTTAAAAGACTTTCGCTAGGAAAAATAAGTGCAATTTCATTAAATAATGGAAAAATAGTTTGGCAAATCCCAGCTGGTACTTACAAATTAAATGAAAATGAAACCATAATAGGTTCGCAAAATTCTGCTGGCGTGACTAGCGACAGTATAGAAGGAGGCATTAGTTTCTTCACAGGATCATATGATAATAAGGTTTATGCAATTAATAATGCTAATGGTAAATATTTGTGGAGCGATGAATTAGCGGCAACAGGATCTGCTTTGCCATTAATTTATAATAATGGCCAAGAAAGGTGGATTTTTTTTGTATCTGGTGGTAGAAATCCACCTAAGAGTCGTGCTAATAACATTGTTGCATTTATGCAAAAAAGTATAATAAAATAAAAATATGCCTTCAAAAACAAATTTAAAAAATAAAAATTCTGATAAAGTTTTACTAGTTACTGCCGCAACGGGGCTTGGGTTTAACTATGCTCCACATTTTGGAATGTATCAAATACTTAATTATCTTAAGTATAAAGATATTTCATGTGACATGTATGATAGGGACTTAGAACTATTTAAAAAAGCTGAAATTTATGAAAACGATGTAATAGAAAGCTTAAAAAAAGGAGAATATGATATCGTTGGAATAAGCGTTTCACAAGACAGAGTTCTTGGAGAGCAGAAAATGATTGCTGACTTGGAACTAATTTGGAAAATGCGAGAAGCTGCAAAAATTAGTGGTAAGATGCCGACATTTGTTGCAGGAGGCCAAGCAGCTCAATTGAATTACAAGCAATGGTTGGATCTAGGAATAGATTTAATTGTGAATGGTTACGGAGAAAAAGTTTTTTATGATCTTTGTAAAAGGTATTTTAATTCTCCAAAAGAATTGCGTAACGCAAAAGACTTTTTAAAACTGATAGATAGTATGACGTCAGAGATACGTGGAGTATCTTACAAAGATCCAAAAGATGTTTATAGATATATTCCAGCCCCCACTGTTGATGATAAACTTTTTAAAGAATTGTTTCTAGAATTTCCACAAAAGTATGACATGCCCCACGAGACTTTTTGGAATATTCTTAGAGAAAATAATGCGGACAAAGATCTAGGTGCTTCTAAATTCGTAGTAGAAAATGTTAGGTTATACACAACTAGTCATTGTCCTCGTAGATGTGGCTTTTGTAACTCAGGTCAGTTTTTGCATGAAGCATCGGCCCCAGAAAATGATTTAATGATTGACAAAACAGGAATGAGGTTTTCTGCTGGCAGACAAAAGTTAATACAGCTGGATGCTAAAGAATTAATGGAATTGGTAATGTTTAATGCCAAGAAGTATGGAGCAAAAAGCATTCTTTTTAGTGATGATGATTTTGCATTAAAATCAAAACACAACAGAGTCATGGAGTTTTGTAAGCTAGTTATGGAGTATAAACAAAAAGGATTAATGGATAAAGATTTTGTTTTTAATTGTCAAACGCACGTATCAGATTGGCTAACAGGAAATAATAAAGAAGTTAATGTAGAATTAATAAAAACAGTAAAAGCAGCAGGGTTTGGTAGTATAAGCGTTGGTGTAGAAACATTTACTGACAGAGTGATAGTTTCTCCATCAATTAATAAAGCAGGATACAAAAGCGAACATGCTCAGGCTGTGTTAAATTGCATGATAGATAATGGTATAGTGCCGCAAGTTAACGTAATTTTAGGAGTACCAGAATACACAGTTGATGATTTACTTGTCACTATTGATGTTGCGCTAGATTTTATAATTAAGGGTTGTGATTTATCTTTATCCAGACAACTTTTAGCTCTGCCAGGAGCACCAATTTATGAGTCAGGAATGTATAAAGTTGTTTATGATAAATGGACTCACCCAAGTGGAAAAGAAGTAAAAATACCAGATTATTTTGTTCCAAACGATCCAAAAGTTGCTTATGCAATGGAACACTTTGATGTGGAAGCAAGAAAGGAATTAGATAAAGTTATAAAAAGAATGAATTGGGGAGATAAAAATCCTCCTAAAAGAGTAATCGCTATATCGGCAGTAGCTTGCTTACCAAGATTGTTAGGCAGAGACGATTTAAGTCCAAAATATTATAAAATACTAGATGATGTATTAGCTGGAAAACTTAGAGGAAAGGATGTTTCTTATCCACTGGATATTCAGGGGATTGATAAAGAGTTTAATAAAAAAGTAAAAAAACAAGAACAATTTTCAGACATAATTATAGATACTAGAGTTTAATTTTACATAGTTGGCTATTCGCAAAATATACAAGAGCAAATTAATTACTTTCAAAAAACATTAAGTACTAAAATTTAAAGAAATCATGAATAAAAAAATTATTACTATTGAAAATTTAAAAAAAATTTTTAAAAAAGTAAAAGCTAAGAAAAAAAAAATTGTTCTTTGTCATGGTGTTTTTGACTTATTACACATCGGACATATTAACCATTTTGAGGAAGCAAAAAGTTATGGTGACATTCTAGTAGTGAGCGTTACTGCAAACAACTTTGTAAACAAAGGTCCAAGTAGACCCGCATTTAGTGAAGCAAATAGGATTAAAGCTTTAGCCGCATTAAAGGTTATTGACTATGTCGTGTTAAGCAAATTTCCAACAGCATTACCAGTCATAAAAGAACTAAAGCCCAATATTTACTGCAAAGGAAAGGATTATAAGTTAAATAAAGAGGATATTACCGGTGAAATAAAAAATGAGATAAATGCAGTTAAAAAAAATGGAGGAAAGATAATTTATACAAAAGGAATTGTTTTTAGTTCTAGCAATCTTATTAACTCATTTACAGAAATACACTCAGCTGAACATAAACTACTAATAGATAAAGTTAAAAAAAATTATGATTTTTTAAAAATTAAATTATTAATTGAGAATTTAAAAAAATTAAAAGTTCTAGTTATTGGAGAAACAATTATTGATGAATATGTTTTTTGCAATGCGTTAGGTAAATCTGGTAAAGAGCCAATGCTAGTATTGGGCGACATAAAAACAGAAGAATATTTAGGTGGGGCGGCAGCAATAGCAAGACATTTATCTTCATTTTGTAATAAAATTACACTACTAAGTATGATAGGTGAAAAAGAAGAATATTTAAAACAAATAAAAAACAAACTACCAAATAATGTGAGATTTGATTATATAAAGAAGAAGGACTCACCCACAATTGTCAAAAAAAGATTTTTAGATCATATTACAAACAATAAAATTCTAGGTGTTTATAAAATAAATTATAATTCTTTAATACAGCGGGATGAAAAAATATTTATTAAAAAATTAAAGAAATCATTACCAAAATACGATGTTGTTATTGTTTCTGATTATGGTCATGGATTAATTTCTAGCAAAAGCGCAAAAATTATTTGCAAAGATTCAAAATACTTATCATTAAATGCACAAATTAATGCTGCCAATTCAGGCTTTCACAGTATGAGAAAATATAAAAATGTAGATTTTTTTATAAACAATGAAACTGAAATAAGACACGAAATGAGAGATATCAAAAGTAAACCTGAAAACTTAGTAAAACAGCTTGCGTCTCAACAAAATATAAAAAATCTCGTTGTTACACGAGGTAAAGAAGGTGCAATAATTTATAACAAAAATTATAATAAATTTAATTTTTGCGGAGCTTTTGCAGAAACTGCATTAGATAAGGTTGGTGCTGGAGACGCAATGCTTTCAATTATTTCTTTGTGCCTAAAAAGTAATTTTACTAGAGAATTATCTTTATTATTAGGCTCTTTAGCTGCTGCCCAATCTACTGAAACTTTTGGTAACAAAGATGCAGTTAGTAAAAATAAAATGATTAAAGCTTTACAGCACATATTAAAATAATTCTTATAAAATTAATAATAATAATTATTAATCAATTTAATGAAAAAAAATATATCATCAGAACTTGCAATTAATGGAGGTAAACCAATTAGAGAAGCTTCGTTACCTCACCGTATAAATTTTTGTGATTGCGAATTAGAAATGGTAAAAAATGTTTTTAAAAACAGTTGGGAAACTGGGGTAGATTTTTTTTCTCAAGGAAAATTCGAAGATGAATTTACTAAAAATTATTCTGAATTCTTAGGTGGTGGATACGCTGATGCAGTAAGCTCAGGTACTGCAGCTGTATTTGTTGCGTTTAAGGCATTAGATATAGAAGAAGGAAGCGATGTCATAGTTTCTCCTGCAACGAATCCTGGAGGGATAATGCCTATTGCACTTCAAAATGTAAAATTAATAATTCCAGACTCTGCACCTAATTCTTTTAATATTTCACCTGCAGAGTTTGAAAAAGCTATTACACCTAAAACTCGTGCTGCAGTTCTTACTCATCTAGGAGGTCAGGCAATTGATCTAGACCCAATTATTGAAATAGCTAAATCAAAAAATATTAAAATAGTTGAAGACTGTTCTCAAGCGCATGGAACTATTTATAAAGGAAAAAAAGTTGGAACTTTGACTGAAATTTCAGCTTCATCTACCATGTGCTCAAAAACACTAACAAGTGGGGGGAATGGAGGAATTGTTTTTACGAAAGATGAAAAACTTTATTGGCACGCAAGATCTTTAGCTGACCGTGGTAAGCCATTTACGGATCCTGATTATCATTTTAGAATGACTACAAATAATCTTTATCCAGCGCTAAATTATAATTCTGATGAATTGTCATGTGCCATGGGTATTGCTAGTTTACGTAGACTTCAAAATACTATCGAGCAAAGATACAAAATAGCAAAAAAAATTGATATTTCTTTAAAAGAATCAAAGGTAGTGCATCCAACTAATTTAGAAATATCTAATTCAAAACCATCTATTTTTTTTCATACAGTGGCTGTTGATTTAGATAAAATTAAAGTGTCAAAAGTAGAATTTGCAAATGCTATTGCAGCTGAAGGCATATCACTTAATACAGATTTTCGCGATATAACATGCGAATGGAAATGGGTACCTGAATATACTAGTGGGAAACAACATACTCCTAATACCTTAAATTTTAGGGATAAAACTTTTAATATATTATTTAATGAAAATTATAGTGATTTTGAAATTAAAGATATTATAAAAAGCATTCTAAAAGTTGAAAAAGTTTATGCTAAATAAAAATTAATAATGAATATATTGATCACTGGAGGCTGTGGCTATACCGGAACATTACTAACCGAGGATTTACTCAAAATCGGACACAATATTACTGTTGTTGATGTTCAGTGGTTTGGAAATTATTTATTACCAAGAAAAAATTTAAATATAATCAAACTTGATATAAGAGAGCATGAAAAAATACCATTAAAGGGAATAGATATTGTTATTCATTTAGCGAGTATAGCGAATGATCCAAGTGTTGAACTAAACCACCAACTTTCATGGGAAGTTAATGTTTTAGCTACACAAAAGTTAATAGAAAATTCCGTAAAGTATAAAGTTAAGCAATTTATATTTGCTAGTTCAGGTAGTGTTTATGGAGTGAAAGAAGAAAAAGATGTGACCGAGGATCTTTCTTTGGTTCCAATATCAACCTACAATAAAACTAAAATGATTTCAGAAAGAATTATAAAGAGTTACGAAAATGATATAAAATTTCATTCTATAAGACCGGCCACTGTATGTGGCTTTTCCCCAAGGATGAGATTAGATGTGAGCGTAAATATGTTTGCCTTTCAAGCATTAAAGTCTAAATCAATGTCAGTTTTTGGAGGAAATCAAATAAGACCAAATATTCATATTCAAGATTTGGTTAATGTATATAAACATTTTGTAACAAATCCTAACTTGCCTAGTGGACATTATAATGCTGGTTTTGAAAATTTAAAAATTTTAGAGATAGCCCAGAAAGTTTCAAAAATTATACCCTCAGAAATTATAATACAAAAAAACAATGATCCTAGATCATATAGACAAAACTCAGACAAGTTGTTGTCAACTGGATTTAAAAAACTTTTTTCAGTAAATGATGCAATTAAAGATTTAAAAAGTAAATATGAGAATAGAAAGTTTACAGAAACTAATAAATGTTATACTGTTAAATGGATGAAGGAACTAAACTTATAAAATAAATTTTATAATTATTATGAAAAATTCTTTAGAAGCAAATGCATACTATAAACGCCAAGCTGATTATGCAAAGTTAGCTTTTACAAAAGATAATTTAATGCCTAGAAGATATGTTCTGGTTTTAACAAATTTGTGTAATCTGAAATGTTCTTTTTGTGTCCAAGAAAGAAAGAAAAAACCTGATTTTATGAACCGAGAAGATTGGATAGATTTATTAAACCAAATTCCAAAAGACTCTAGAATAACTTTAACTGGAGGTGAGCCCACTTTATATAAGGATTTTGAAACTATTTTTGCTAAAGCAAACGAGAGAGCAGAAACTAACATGATTACAAACGGCTTGCTTTTGAGTAATCAGAAAATAAATACACTAATTAATGAAAAAAACTTTAAAGTTCTCGCTGTCTCTGTCGATACACGTGGAAACGTAAATAGAGAGTTTAAAAAACTACAATGGGAATTTTTGGTTACACAATTAAAAGAATTTATTGATCTTAGAGACAAGCAAGGCTCAAAAACTGCACTTGATATTAAAACAGTTATTTTAGAAGAAAATATTCATGATCTTTTTAATATACATAAGCTTGCCATGGAAACTTTAAGAGCTGATAGCCACAGTTTGCAGATGCTTAAAGGAGCTGAAATTCAGCATTCAGATATAATGTTCAAATTTGAGCAGATCCACGATGATTATGAAGCATATCAGTATAAAAAGTTTGACCTATTGGTAGAACAATTAAATTTAATTAAAGAGTATGATTACAAGCACGGGTATAAAACGCACTTGCATCCAACTTTATTAAACTTTAGTGATAATAAAAAATTTATTAAGGAAGATTTGCTTTATTTAAATAATAAAAAACACGATGCCACAAAATTTTCAACATGTTACGCGCCCTGGGGCTGTGTATATGTAAATGTTGATGGAAACTTGTTTCCATGTATGGCTATTCCATTAGGAAATGTTAAAGAATCTAAACTCACTGATATAATTTTTTCTGAAGAATCTAAAAAATTTAGAAATACAATTAGAAAAAATGGTACGATTAGTGGATGCAATAGATGTGGATATCTTAAACCTAGAGAAGTTTAAATTAAATAAAAGTTACCCTAACTAAAATTAAAAATAATTTGATTTGATATTTAAAGATTTATTATTCTTAAAATAATTACTTAAATTAATGAAAAAAATAAAAAACTATATAACCCCTTTGCATAAATCAGCCAAAAGAGACTATCTAGATAGGATGATGAATGAAAAAGCAAAGTGTGTAAAAATTGCAAAGAAATACGACTTTCATTATTGGGATGGAAGCAGAAGAACAGGGTATGGTGGCTATAAATATATTCCAGGACATTGGAAAAATATGGCTCAACAACTAATAAAAGATTATAAACTTAAAGCTGGCTCTAAAGTTTTGGATGTAGGTTGTGGAAAAGCTTTTTTATTACATGAGATGAAACTTTTAGAACCTAATCTTAATATAATGGGTTTTGACATATCAAAATATGCTTTAGAAAATAATACAGATTTAACAAAACCTTATGTTTATTATCAAAAAGCTCAAGAACCTTTTAAATACAAAGATAAAGAAATAGATTTAGTTATTTCATTGAATTTATTACATAACTTAAGGTTTTTTGATTTAAAAAAAGCAATGTATGAAATTAATAGAGTGAGTAAACAAGCTTATATAGTTGTTGAAAGTTATAGAAATGAGCTAGAACTTTTTAATTTACAATGCTGGGCAACAGTTTGTGAATCTTTTTTTGATGTTGATGAATGGATTTATCTTTTTGATGAATTTAATTATTTAGGAGATTACGAATTTATTTTTTTTGAGTAAAAATAATGAAATTGAACACAATTAAACTAGCCTCTCAATTGAGATACAGGGCCGTACAAATGTCATTTAATTCAAAGGCAGCACACCTTGCATCATCGTTGTCGTGCATAGATATAATTACAATTTTATATGAAAAAATATTAAAAATTAATCCTAAAAAAAAAGATTTTAACAGAGATAGATTTATTTTAAGCAAAGGACATGCAGCTGGAGCATTATATGTAACACTTGCACACAAAGGCTTCTTCAATAAAAATAAACTTAATTATTATGGGAAGAGAGGATCATTACTAGAAGAACATCCAAATCCTAAGTTGAATGGTATTGAAACCCCAACGGGGTCTTTAGGTCATGGTTTGCCTATTGCCTGTGGAATGGCACTATCTGCCAAAATAAGAAAGTTGAATTTTAAAACTTTTGTATTGATTGGAGACGGGGAGTGTAATGAAGGAACAGTTTGGGAGGCTGCATTATTCGCTTCGTCAAAAAAATTAAATAATTTAATAGCTATAGTTGATTTTAATGGCTGGCAAGGAATAGGAAGAACTAAATCAATTTTAAATTTAGATCCATTTTTTGAAAAATGGAAAAGCTTTGGGTGGAATGTAAAAAAGGTCAATGGTCACAATCATACACAATTATTAAACTGCTTAAAAAAAAAATATTCCAAACCAACATTGATAATCGCCAAAACTATTAAAGGTAAGGGAATCTCATTTATGGAAGATGATAATAATTGGCACTACAGAATTCCTAATAAAGAAGAAGTAAAAAAAGCAAAAAAAGAATTAGGTATTAAATAATTTACATTACTATGAGAAACGCTTTTTCAGAAGAAATAAATAAAATAGCAAAAAAAAATAAAAAAATTGTAGTTTTATCAGGTGATATTGGTAATAGACTATTTGATAAGTTCAGAAAAAATTATCCACAAAGATTTTACAACTGTGGTATTGCAGAAGCTTGTATGACTGGCGTCGCAGCAGGTATTGCTCACCTTAACTTAATACCAATTACTTATACAATTGCTACTTTTAATACAGCAAGATGTTTCGAGCAAATTAAACTAGATATTTGTTACCCAAATTTATCAGCTATTATTGTTGGAACGGGCGCAGGTTTATCTTATGCATCGTTAGGATCAACACATCATTCTTTAGATGATATAGCATTGTTAAGAACTATACCTAATTTAAAAATATTGTGTCCTTCAGATCCGAATGAAGTAAAAAAACTTCTTAGAGATGCATTAAAAATTGGGGGACCAGTTTATTTAAGATTAGGAAAAAAAAATGAACCACTTTTTAAAACAAGAAAAAGAATTGGTAAATCAGATATAATTATTAAAGGAAAAACAAATGCAATAATTAGTGTAGGGAATATGTTAAAAAATGCAGTTGAGGTAAATCAGGAACTAAATAAAAAAAGAATTAACAGTGCAGTATTTGATTTGAGATATATCAAGCCCTTAGATAACACGGTATTAAAAAAGGTTTTCAAAGAATATAAAAAAATTTTTGTATTAGAAGAGCATTTTATCTCTGGTGGTGTAGGAAGTTTAATTATGGAATGGGCTAAAAAAAATAAGTTAAATTCTGACAAAATTGTATTATGTGGAGCAACGAACAGTTTTATTCACTCTTCAGGAAATCAAACTTCTGCACGAGATATAGCTGGAATCAGTGTAAAGAAGATAGTTAGTAAAATTATTAACAATCAAAAATGATTTTTGGATTTGATTTTGATAATACGTTAATTAATTATGATAAAGTTTTTTTTAATGAAGCATTAAAAGAAAATTTAATTAGCAAAAAAATCAAGAAAAAAAAAATAAATATAAAAAATAATATACTTAAAAAAAAAAATCTTAAGGCATGGCAGAACTTACAAAGTATCGTTTATAGTAAAAAAATTAATTATGCTGTTCCTAATAGAGAATTACTAAGTGTATTGAAATTACTAACCAAAAACAAAATCAAATACTTTGTGGTAAGTCATAAGACTAAATTTCCCTACTTTGGTAACAAAATAAATATGCACGCAATATCTAGAAAATGGTTAGATAATAATATTTTTAATAAGAAAAATAATATAAAAAAATGTGATTATTTTTTTGAAGAAACAATACCAAACAAAATTAAAAGAATTAAAAAATTAAAAATAACCCATTTTGTTGACGATCTTAAAGAAATTATTAATTTGCTCCCAAAAAATATTAATGGTGTTTTATACAAAAAAGGTATTTTTAATATTCAATCCATAAAAAAATTATTAAAATGAGAATTAAACTAATTGATTCTGGTAAAAATAACTTAGTAGTAAAATTTAATTATAAGAATAAAGATTTTATTTATAAAAAATATTTAAAAAAAAAGAACTATGAAATAAATTATTCTAGATATAAAAGTGAAACACTTTTTATTAATTACCTCAGAAAAAAAAATATCAAAAATTTACCATCAATTATTAAAACTAATAAAAAAACAGAAGAAAATATATTTGGTTACATTGACGGAAAGAAAATTAAAAAAATTTCAAAAAATGATATTCTCCAGTGTATTAATTTTATTAAAAATATTAATAAAAAAAAAACCAAAAATAGCATAAATTTTAAAAAGGCTACTGAAGCGTGCATTTCTATAAAAGACCATATTGAAACTGCCGAAAAAAGAATTAGCTTATTATCAAAATATCCAAAAAATTATGGTATTTATAAGAAGGCTAAATATTTTGTAAGCAGAACTCTTAAACAAAAAATGAATGAAGTTAAAAAAGAAATAGTTAAATTATACTCCTATAGAGAAATTGAAAAAAAGTTAAACAAACAAGATCTAATTTTATCTCCTTCTGATTTTGGCTTTCATAACGTAATAAAAAAAAACAATAAACTCTTTTTTTTTGATTTTGAATATGCGGGGATGGATGACCCAGTAAAACTTATGAGTGATTTTATCTGTCAACCAGACAATAAATTAAATAAAAGTCAGGCAAATTATTTTTATAATAATATCATAAAAGCGTTAGCAAAAAAAAATGAAATAGAAAAAAGATTCAAGGCAGTTATTTTTATTCATAGAATTAAGTGGTGTTGCGTGATATTAAGTGAAGTTTTAAATAAAAGGTATTCTGAAAGAAGAAAATTCGCAGGTTCTAATATTAATGTTAAAAAATGTTACAGCAAAGCTATTGCGTATTATAATCAGTATTTAAATAAAGATAATTTAAATTTTTTTTAGAATTGTATGTTTTTAAGCAAAATTGAAAAAAAAATAAACCAACAATACCTAAGTCAAGGTTATGTAATTAAAGATGTTGAAAATATTAGTTATTTAGACTCTATTAGAAAACAGTTTCATAAAATAATTATAACTTCTTTACCTAAACTTAAAAAACATAAACCAGAATTTGTCTTTAATAATATACATCGTTACATTAAGGCACCTAATTTAAATCAATTTCGTTTAAATATATTTAATAAAATTAATAAACAAAAAAATTTTAAAGAAAATTATTATAAAATTTCAAAACCACTAGTAGAAACTATCGTTGGAAATGAAATAGCAATGCAAGTTCGAGTAAATTTAAGCATACAACTTCCAGAAGATGATAGTTCATTATTACCAGTACATGCAGATACCTGGTCTGGCGTATCACCGTTCGAAGCAGTTATTTGGCTTCCTTTAGTAGATTGTTATGACACAAAATCTATGTACATTTTACCACCTAAAAAAAATAAAATTTTAAATAAATTGTTTGCAGATAAAAAAATAACAAAAAGCGAAGATGTTTTTAAAATAATCAAGAAAGATTTAATTTGGCTTAAAGTTAAATATGGCCAAGTGGTAATATTTGATCAGTCTCTTCCACACGGAAACAGAATTAATAAAGAAAAAGAAACTAGATGGTCAATGAATTGTAGGTTTAAAAGCGTTTTTACTCCTTATGCTGATAAAAAAATTGGTGAATTTTATGAACCAGTTACACTAAGGGCAGCATCTAAACGAGGCATTTCTTACAAATTACCAAAATGAAAAAGAAAAAAAAAGTAAGAGGATATATTTTTTGTAGATCTTTTATGGGAGAGCGTGCACCACAACATGTGCAAAACATAGTTATAAGGGATTATTGCAAAAGGAACAAACTGTCATACCTTCTTAGCTCCACAGAATATGCTATGAAAAATTCATACTTAATGTTGGAACAAGTTTTAGAAGAGTTACAGTCTATTGATGGAATAGCAGCTTATAGTTTGTTTCAGCTTCCAGAAGATGGAAAGTTAAGGAAAAAAATATACAAAAGAATAATAAATTTAAAAAAAGAAATCCACTTTGCAGTAGAAGGCTTAAAGGTGAGCAAACAAAAAGATATCGGCAAGATAGAAGATATTTGGATGGTTAAGCAATCACTTTCTAACTGTATTAAAAAAATTAAATAAAAATGCGTATATTAATAACTGGGTCTGACGGAGCCGTTGGAAAAGAAATTGCTTATTTATTAAAAAAAAATAATAAAATTGAATTATTACAATTAACAAAAAACAAAACTAAAAGAAAAAATTTTTTTTATCAAGATCTTACAAAACCTATTGATTACAAATTTAAAAAGATAGATGTAATAGTTCATTGTGCAGCAAAAAATCCACTATCTAAAAATGGAAACAATGAAAAAAATATTTACTTAGTAAATTTAAAAATTACTAAAAATATAATTAATTTTTCTAATAAAAATAATATCAAGAAAATTATTTTTCTTTCCGCTATGGATGTTTATGGATCAATAAATAATCAAATTCTTCAAGAAAATTACAAAACAATAAATTCTAATCTATACGGAAAATCAAAGTTAGAGGCAGAAAAACTTTTTTGTAAAAAAAAAAATAAATTTAAAGCTATTTGTCTTAGAATACCAGGGGTTTTTATTTCAGATTTAACAAGAAATAGGCCACTCATAATATCATTAATTAAAAAAATAATAAAAAATGACGACTTGTACGTTTATAATATTGAAAAAAAATTCAATAATATTATTGATCCATATGAAATAGTTAAGTTTATTAATAATATTTTAAATAGATCAGTTCAAAGCAATGTTTATAACTTTTCAGCATCTCAACCAATAACATTTATAAAATTAATAAATTTAATTAAAAAAGGATTTCAGTCAAAATCTAAAGTAATTGAAAAAAAAACAAATAAAAAATCATTTATAATTTCGACTAAAAAAATCCAAAATCATTTTAAAATAAACCTAGCAACTACATCAGAAATTGTTAAAAGAGGTTGTGTGACAATTTTAAAGAAAAAAACCTTATTTATTGCTAAAAAATGAAGGTAATTAATAATATAATATTATTAAAAACTATCAAAATTTAATATAAGTTTTATAAAATAAATTATGCTTAAAATATTTATGTGCGATCTTACGCACACTGGAATAGGAATTAATGCTAACGTATTTCCACTAGGATTAGGAAGTGTAGCTTCGTATTTACTCAAAGAGTTGGAGGGAAAAGTAAATTGCAAATTGTTTAAATTTCCAGATAAACTCAATAACGCATTGCAAGAAGAAAAACCGGATGTAGTTTGTATGAGCTGTTATAGCTGGAATGAAAATTTAACATACATTTATGCAAAATATATTAAAGAGAAATATCCAAAAACTCTCATCATATTTGGAGGCCCTAATTTACCACATGAAGAAGTGAAGAGAAAAATTTATTTACAAAAAAATAAAGCTATAGATTTCTATATTAAGTGGGATGGAGAATATGCTCTTACCAACCTAATGAAGAAGTATTTTGAATCAGGTTTAGATATACAAAAATTAAAAACTTCAAATATTTTATTAGATAATGTTTGTTATGTTGATGGAGATAAATATCTTGAAGGCAAAGATCAGCGAGTAACTAAATTAAAAGATATACCTTCTCCATATTTAACTGGTTTGTTAGACGAGTTCTTTAATGATCCTTTAACACCTATTCTTGAAACCAATAGAGGTTGCCCGTATTCTTGTACTTTTTGTAATGATGGACATATATTAAGGAGTGCTGTTGCAAGAAAAGATCCAAAAGTATTTGAAGAAGAATTAAAATACATTGCTGCTAGAGCAAACAACCCTTCACATTATAATGTGTTGATTGCAGATTTAAACTACGGAATGTACAAGGAAGATTTGGAAGCTAGCAGAATAATAGCTTCAACAATGAAAAAATATGACTGGCCACATAGGATAGAAGTTTCTATGGGTAAAAGTCAGCCTGAACGTTTAATTGAGGTAGCAAATATTATTAATGAAGCTAAACCTGGAGTGATGAAATTAGCTCCTTCCTTTCAAACTACAGATTTAGAGGTATTAAAAAATATTAGAAGAAAAAATATATCTATGGATCAGTTGCTTGATATGAGAGGTTGGGCAGACCAGGATACTAATTTAGAATTTTTTACAGAATTAATCCTAGCTCTTCCTGGAGACTCTTTAAAAAAACATTACCAAACTTTAGAAGACTGTATTGATACTCTTTCTATGAACTATATTGATCTTCACCAATTATCAATACTCAAAGGGTCAGAGATGGAAACATCAGCTTATCGTGAAAAACATCAGCTTAAAGCTAAACATAGAGTATGGGTAGGATGTGTTGGTATTTATAAGCTTGGTGAAAAAGAAATCCCGTGTGCGGAAATAGAAGAAGTTGTTGTGGAAAGCAAAACATTGACTTTTGATGATTATATTAATTGTAGAATAATGAATTTGCTAGTTAAAATATATGTAGATCATGATCATTTTAGAGAAATATTAGGTGTTGTAAAAAAATACAAACTTTCTGTTTTTCAAGTTTTAAGATTGTTAAAAGAAGAAATTATGCCAAAATATCCTTCGTTAATGAAGACAATAAACAGTTATATTTTACATAGCAAGAAACCATTATTTGACAGTCATGAAGAAATTATGAATTTTGTTTCTGATATTGAAAATACAAGAAAATATATATCAGGAGATCTTGGTCAAAATGAGTTGGCTAATCATAGGGTTATGGCATATATGGATAATCTAGATGATCTATACAAAGCTTTAAAAGAAGCGGTAACTTTATTTTTAAAAAACAAAGGTCTTTTAACAGAAGATCTTGAAAATTATTTTGAACAGGCAATGGAAATTAGCAGGGATAGAAAATTTAACTTTAACAATTATAATTATATAGGACAAAAACTTGAAAAAGAAATTTCATTTGATTTTGTTAAAGCAGAAAAAGAAGGATTTTTAATAGAGCCATCAGAAAATAAAACAAAAAGAAAAAAAATCAACTTGTTCTATGACGACAAACAAATTGAAGTAATTAATGACATGATAAAGAGGCACGATATTTATTCCAATTCTTTGCACGCAAAAGGTAAAGTATACGCCAAAGGGAACACTAGACTTTTAAATCGTAAAATAAGCTATGTTTAAGCTTATATTTTAGGCTCTTAGTAGAAAAAAAGTAAAACTATCAAAAAAATAAACCAACGTTTTAATACTTTTAAACATGTCCCAGTTTAAGATTTTGCACCAGAAAAAAAAAAGTTTTCTCAGAGAAATTATACAGAATTTCTTTTTAAAGGTTTTAGTAGTAATATTTAAAAAAGACTCTTTACTATATAAAGATAAAATAAAAGATTTATTTAACACAACAGTAGGCTATATTTCTTTTGGTATAAAAATTCTATTTATAAGGTTAAAATATCCATTTAAATTAAATGTACCAAATAGACATATCTTTTTATTATATTCATTAAATAAATTTATAAAAATTTTAAAACCAAAAAAAAATAAATTTTTTCTTACTGGGTGGCACTCTTTTAGGGGCAATACGTCAAGAGTCATTTGCAGATACAAGAGATTTAGATTTAGGAATAAAAGAAAATGAATTCACAAAACTACTTGATGCATTGCCTTTGCTGATAAAAAGTGGGGCAGTAGGAGTTAGAGCAAATTCTGAAAATCAAAATCAGCAAAGATTACAGATTTTATATCCTTTTTTACTTATTGATGTTGTTGTTTATAAAAAAGAAAAAGTAGAAAAAGAATATCTTTGGATTGGAGAAAAAGATGATAAAAAAAGTAAATATTTAGGTTTTGAATTTCCTGAAGCTGATTTAGAAAATTTAGTTAGAGTAAAAGCATATGGGCAAGAATTCCTATCCCCAGCAAATCCTGAAATATATTTAGAAAAAGTTTATGGAAAAAATTGGAAAGTTCCAAAGTTTAATTCTTCAATGAATAAAAAAAATTTTTTTCAGTATAAAAAATAGATACAAAAACAGTAAATAAATTAATGATATTAAGTAATAAATTTATAATATTCTTAAGACAAATATTATTAAAAAAAATTTACATAATTTTAAAACTAATCATCATTTTTGTAATGGACATAATTGCAATTATACCATGCATAATAATTCGTCTTATAAGTCCAATATACACCATACGAATAGCAAGGATGGCAGCAAGCAATTTTGGGGATTTTGTATGGATGCCAGCTATGTATTATTGTAAAAAAAAATTAAAAATTGATCAACCTAAAAAAAAATATATAGATTTAGTATACATACATTATTCAGATAAAATTTATAATAAACAAATAGCAAAAATGTGGAAAAAAAAATTTAATTTTCTCCCTTTTTATTTATTAGATCCAATAGCGCGTGTGAATAAACTTATACCAGGGTGGCAAAAGCATACTATTAAAAATTTAGTTATACAGGAAAGAGATATAAATAATTTATTTGAAAAATACCAAGCTTTAGACTTTACAACGGAAGAAGAAACTCATGGGAAAGAAACATTAAAAAAATTTGGCCTAAAAAACGGAGACAAATTTGTTTGTTTAGCTGTAAGAGATAAAAGTTTCCAATTAGAAAAAATCTCGTCAGGAAAAAGAAATTGGAACTACCATGATTTTAGACATACTAATATTGATAAATTTTTTTTGGCTGCTGAAGAACTAACAAAAAGAGGGTATTATGTATTTAGAATGGGCGTTACCGTTGAAAAAGAATTTAGTTCACCAAATAAAATGATAATAGATTATGCAAATTCAGAATTACGTAGTGATTTTATGGACGTATACCTTGGTGCAAAATGTTCTTTTTGTATTTCTACAGGATATGGTTTTCAAGATCTTCCTGGTGTTTTTAAAAAACCTTTAATTGAAATAAGCACACCTCTTGGAAATGCTTGTACGCATAATAAAAAATATATGATTATGACGAAACATCATATTAATAAAAAAAATGGAAAAGCACTCAGCTTATCTGAAATTTTTTCTTCTGGCGCAGCATTTACATACACAACAGAAGGTTTCAACGAAAAAGACATCGAACTTATTGAAAATACACCTGACGAAATAAAAGATTTAACAATAGAAATGGTAGACAAATTAGAAGGTAAACAGAAACTAAATGAAGAGGATCAAAAAATGCAAAATATTTTTAAGGATCTTTATTCACAAAATATTAGAAAAGTTGATTATCACAGTACTATTAAAAATGAATATGACAATCACAAAAAACCTTTTCATGGAGAGGTAAGATCAATCTATAGTAATAGTTTCATAAGAAAAAATAGAGGTTGGTTAAAATAAAATATGAATTTGATCAAAGCATCTTGGAAGCTACTTTCTAGTAAACAAAAAAAATATGCTTTTTTTATTTTTTTTTTAATGTTTGTAGGAATGATTTTAGAGAGTCTAAGTGTTGGTATTATAATTCCTTTAATATCAGTTATTTTAAAAGGGAATTTTGATACTAGCTTTTTTTCTAGCTTTTTTGTTTTTGGAAATTTGATTATAGAAAATTTACTTTATGTCGGTTTATTAGTAACTTTTATAATTTTTGTAATTAAAAATCTAGTACTTGTATTTAATCTTTGGCAACAAACAAATTTTTTAAGACAACTTCAATTTGAAACAACCAATAGGTTATTCAAACATTATTTAGGTAATGATTATATTTTCTTTATAGAAAATAATTCAGGACATCTGTACAGAAATTTAACCGATGTTGTTGGTAATTTTGTAAGCTACATAAGAGCACATATTATTTTATTAAGTGAAGCAATAGTGTTTTTAGGCGTAACTTCTATACTATTTTATTTAGACTTTGTTGGTACATTAATTATTTTATTTTTAACAATCACGCTTGCCCTTTTAATCTATTTTTCTACAATCAAAAAAATTTCATTCTTTGGAAAGGAAAGAAACAAAGCTGGCGGCGAACTAAACAAACATCTTTTACAAGGTATGGCATCTGCAAAAGATGTCAAAATTTTAGATAGGGAAGATGATTTAATTCATCAAGTTAAAAAAAATAATTTTTTATTTACTAAAGCAAATCAAATTGCTCAGTTTTTTGCTGGGTTACCAAAGTTTTTTTTTGAAATACTTATAGTATTCGCATTTTCAATTATTACCTTTTTAATGGTCTTCACAGGAAAAAATATGTCTGATATTATTCAGTATCTAACAGTTTTTGCAGTAGGGTCTTTTAGAATTGTACCCGGTGTTACTAAATTTTTAACATCTTATCAGCTTATAAAATATATAGAACCTTCAATAAAAATTTTAATAAAAGAATTTAGCTCGGATGGTAGAAAAATAGTTCAGTTAAAAAATAGTGATAAAATTATTAAATTTAATCAAGAAATTAATTTAAATAATATAAATTTTTCTTATCCATTAAGAAAAGAATTTTCTCTATCAAACATCACCATGGAAATTAAAAAAGGAGATTTTATTGGAATAGTTGGTGAAACCGGTAGTGGCAAAAGTACTTTAGTAAATCTTATAATAGGCTTATTTAAACCTTCGAGCGGCAAAATAGAAGTTGATAAAATTGATATTCATTCAAATGTAGAACAATGGTATAAAAAAATTGGATATGTTCCTCAATCAATATTTTTAATAGATGATAGTATTAGAAAAAATATAGCCTTTGGATTGCTCGAAGAAGATATCAATGATGAACTAGTAAATTTAGCTATTAAGAAAGCAAATTTAAATAATTTTTTAAATTCTTTACCAGAAGGATTAAATACAATAGTTGGTGAGAAAGGAATTAGACTCTCAGGCGGACAGCAGCAAAGAATTGGTATTGCTAGAGCTCTTTATCGCAATCCAGAAATTTTAATATTAGATGAGTCAACTAGCTCTCTAGACCAGGATACAGAAAAGAAAATTATGGAATCTGTACAGTCTTTAAAAAAAGAAAAAACTTTAATAGTGATTACACACCGCCTAGTAACAGTAAAAAACTGCGATAAGATATTTTATATTGAAAAAGGACAGTTAACACAGCAAGGTTCACCAAAAGAAATATTGAGCAATATATAAAAAATCTGTATAGTTTTATTTATTATAAGCAATTAGATGAAAATACTTTTTATTAATCCTAGTCTCAGAGGCGGCAAAGCTGGCCACTTATTCCTTCCAGTAGGTCTTGGGTATGTGATGACCTATGTCAAAGAAAATGGATATAAATTTGATTTGCTAGATATAGACGCTGGTGGTTATGACGATAATTATGTTGAAAATTATTTTATTAAAAATAAATTTGACGTAATTTGTATGGGTTCCATAGTAACTCATTATAGATGGATGAAGTGGTGTATTAATATAATTAAAAAACACCAACCTGAAGCCAAAGTAGTTGTGGGAAATTCAGTAGGCGGAAGCATTCCTGAAGTTTTATTCAAAACTACTAAAGTTGATATTGTTATATATGGAGAAGCCGAAATCACAACAAAAGAAATATTTGATGCTCTAAAACTTAAAAAGTCTTTTGGAGAAGTTTCTAAACCAATTGTAGAAATTCCACATTCAAACAAAGGATACCCCGCAACTGTGAAAGGAGTAGGAATTCCTGGCGTTATATATAGAGGTCCAAATAATTTAATAGTAAATAATGGTAAACGAAAAGCCATAAAAAATATTGACGATTTCCCTTTTCCAGATTGGGAAATGTTTGATGTAAAAACATATCTTGAGAGTGGAAAAAGACATGGAGCAACACATTCTTGGTTTTATAAACCCAACGAAGTTGTTCCGATGCCAATTAACATTGCCAGAGGATGTGTTTTTAAATGCACTTTTTGTCATTATGTTTTTTGGCACGACCCATATCGTCACAGATCTGCATCAAACGTAATATCTGAAATGAAACAAAATATTAAAAAGTACAAAGCAAATTTTTTTAATTTTTGGGATGAACTTTCGTTTCATAAAATAGGACCAGCAAATAAGTTTTTAGATGAATTAATCAAAGAGGACTTAAAGGTTCATTGGACATGCTCAATAAGAGCTGACCTTATGGGTAGAGATGAAGATACTAAGGGAAAACCAATACCTAGAGAAGAAAGATTAAATCTTGCAAAAAAATTTGTTAAAGCTGGATGTGTTTCTGCAGTCTTCTCTTTAGAATCGGGAAGCGACAAAATATTAGAAGCAATGAACAAAAAAGTAAAATCAAAGTATTTTAAAGAACAGGTTCAAATTTGTAGAGAAGCAGGTTTAGTTATAAACACTAGTTTAGTAATGGGGTATCCCGAAGAAACACCAGAAACAATTAAGGAAACTATGACACAACTTGAAGATTTAAGAGTCTATCCAAGTACAGGGTTTTTATTACCACTTCCTGAAACTGGAATGTGGAAATATGCAATAGAGAATGGATATATAAAAGATATAGATAAATATTTAACTCAAATAACAGAAAGGCAAGATTTTAATTTAAATTTAAGTTCAATGAGTGAAGAGCAACTTAAGAATGAAACTGTACAATGGTTAGAAAGATTAAACAAAACTTTCGGCAATACCTTAAATAAAGGTAAATTATTAAAAACAGGTGGTTTTGACAAACACTCAAAACACCAAAATAGTAAAGATAGAAAAGATAAAGTTGACAGAAACACTACCAATAGAGAAACCCTAAGTTACGCCACTCAAGAAGGAACAGTAAGATAGTATCTTAAAAATATAAAATCTTAGCACCAGGCATTTTTAAACTAAAGAATATGAAGAAAAAAATAAATATTTTATTTTTTGGATTAGGGTCAATAGGTCAGAGGCATTTACGAAATTTAAAAAAAATATTACCAAATAAAACAAAAATTTTTGCACACAGAATAACTAAACACTCACCTTTATTAGATAACAAAGGTAATAAAATTTCAGGAAGCATAGAAAAGAAATTTAATATTTCAAATATTGATAATTTAAATTTTATAGACAAATATAGTATTAATATAGTTTTTATAACCAATCCAACAAGCCTGCATATAAAAACAATAATAAAGTTAAAAAAATTAAAGAATGCTTATTTGTTTATTGAAAAACCTTTAGATGCCTCACTTAAAAATTATAAAAAATTTTTAAAGTTTATTAAAAAAAATAAATTACAGGTATTTGTTGGTTATAATATGAGGTTTCATCCCGGTTATTTAAAACTTAAAAAAATCGTTAAAGAAAGAACTTTTTTTAAACATATTAATTATTCTATTTTTAAATGCAGCGAAAATATAAAAAATAATCATAGCTATGAAGATTATAAAAAAAGTTATGTCTCAAGAAAAGATCTTGGGGGAGGTGTTTGTTTAACTAATATCCATGAGATTGATTTGATGATAGATTTATTTGGTAACGCTCAATTAATTAAATCACACAGTGATAAACTTTCAAATCTTAAAATTAATGTTGAAGATTTTTCTATGTCTTTTTACAAGAACTTTTTATTTAGCAAAAAATTAATTTCTTTAATTATTTTGGATTTTTTTCAAATAAATAAAGAAAGATATATTAAAATTGTTTGCGATAAAGGAGAGCTTTATTTGGATTTGAATAAAAATTACTTAAAAATAGTGAAAAAAAATAAAGTAAAAATATTTAATTTTGTAAAAGAAAAAAATTTAATGTATATGAATGAACTAAATTTTTTTTTACACTTATTTAAACAAGGGAAAAAAGTACCTGATCAATATAATGAAAAAAATGCTTATAAATCTCTAAAATTAGCATTAAAAATTAAATCACAATCATAAATAGATGAAAATAAAAGATTATATAACATATGGAGAGCCTGCTATTGGTGCTAAAGAAATTGAATCTGTATTAAAAGTAATTAAATCAAAATGGATTGGTAGTGGACCAGTTACGCAGTTATTTGAAAAAAAATTTAAAAAATATAAAAAATCTAAAGACTGTTTGGCATTAAATTCTTGTACAGCTGGCTTACATTTATCTTTATTAGCTTTAAATATCAAAAAAGGTGATGAGGTTATTACAACACCGTTAACTTTTTGTTCAACTATAAATTCAATTCTATTAGTTGGAGCAAAACCAGTTTTAGTTGACATAAATCCAGACACTTTAAATATTGATGAAAGCAAAATCAAAAGCAAGATTACAAAAAAAACAAAAGCAATAATCCTGGTCCATTTTGGTGGACTGCCCTGTAATATTTATCCAATCATGAGTTTAGCGAAAAAATATAATTTAAAAATAATAGAAGATTGCGCACATGCAGTCGAAAGTAAATATTATGGTAAACATGTAGGAAACTTTGGTTCCACTGGTTGTTTTAGTTTTTATGCAAATAAAAATTTAACAACAGGAGAAGGTGGCATGCTTTTAACTAATAAAAAAAACATATTATCTAAAGTTCATGTTATGAGGCTACATGGTTTATCAAAAGATGCTTGGAAGAGATACTTGCCAGAAAGCGTAAATCCAGAGAAAACAAAATTTCAACATTATGATGTGGTAGAAGTAGGTCTAAAATATAATATGATTGATTTAAATGCTGCAATGGGAATTGTACAATTAAATAAAATTGAAAAAAGTTGGATAGAAAGAAAAAAAAACTTCAAAGTTTACAGTAAAAAACTTAGTCACTTACCAATCCTACTTCAGATCACTAATCCATATCCAGTAAAACATGCGCATCACCTATTTACAATTAGATTAGATAAAAAAAAAACAAAAAAGAAAAGAGATGATTTAATAAAATTTTTAAAAAAAAACAATATTGGAACTGGTGTTAATTATAGATGTGTTACAGATATGAAATATTATAGAAAAAATTTAGGATGGAATGCGAATACATGCAAAAATGCAAAGTTAGCAGGCGATAACATTTTAAGCTTACCTATGCAACCAACACTAACAACTAAAAAAATAAATTATATTTGTAATAAAATTTGTGAGTTTTTTAAAAAATAAAGTCTTATTTAGGTGTGATGCTGCCGATATCCCAGAAATTGGAACTGGTCATATATTTAGGTGCTTAACAATAGCTAGTAGCTTAAAGAAAAAATTTAACCTAAAAAATAATGATATTGCTTTTTTAATTAAATCAAATGGAAAATTTAAAAAAGGTATTAAAATTTTAAATTTATATAATTATAGAGTAATTAAAATTAAAAAGAATAAATTAAAGTTAAATAGTTTCGAAGAAGCAAAATATTTAATTAAAAATCCATCCAACTTACTCATTATAGATAGGCTAGGTAAAACTAATATGAACTTCTTTAAAAATATAAAAAATAGTTTCAAAAAAAAAATTATCATAGATGACTCATCACAGATTAGGAAATATTTTGATTTAAGTATAAATCCACTTATTAATAATGTAAAAAAATTTAATAATTCGTATGTAGGTTTTAAGCATCTTATTCTGCCATCTTTTTCTTTTAAAAGGAGCATTAATATAAAAAAAAATAATATTTTTTTATTTTTTGGGGGTTATGATAAAGGTAATTTTACTGCAAAAGTTATGAAGGCTTTAAATAAATTTCCAATTAAACTAAATCTATTTGTTCATAAAACACTTAAAGAAAAGGTAAAAAATAATTCTACAACCAATAATGTATTTTATTATAGCCATCTTGATTATTTAAAAACTTTAAAGTCTTCAAATATAGCAATTACAGCGGGTGGAATGGGGCTATTTGACAGTATACTCTTTAATAAAAAAATTATTTGTATTCCTCAATATAAACATCAAGAAATAAATGCTAAAAAGATATCTAATAAACAAGCAATTAATTTAATATATGCAAATAATAAAAATTTCAAAAATAAATTAAGTAAAATGTTTTTAAGGGTTTATGAAAGTAAGAAAAATATAGAAAATTTAAAAAAAATACAAAAAAGAATAATTAATAATTTAAAAATAAAAAAAACTTTTCAACTAATTTTTAATTTATATGAAAAATCCAAGTATTAAATCACTTTTTAATTTTAATAATAAAAAAATATTAATTACAGGTGCGAGTGGACAAATTGGTTCAGCTACTGTAGACCTTTTTTTAAATCTAGGATCTAAAGTATATGGTGTAGATAAAAATGCTGGAAAAAATAAACACTCTAATTATAGATTTATTAAAACAGATATTACTAATAAGCTCAAAATTAAAACAAAAATTATAGAAATAGTAAAAAAAGAAAAATGTATCGACGTTATAATTAATACCGCGGCAGTATCTATTTTTTCAAAGTATGATAAGAGAACTGATTTAGAAATAAATAAGACTTTAGATACCAATATAAAGGGTGTTTTAAATATAATTAATTCTTATGCATATATTCACAAAAAAAGAAAATTAAAAAAATGTAGTATAATAAACATGGGCTCTATCTATGGATTTTTAAGTCCAGATTTTAGAATTTATGGAAATAAAGATAGATTTAGTTCTGAAGTTTATGGTGCTTCAAAAGCTGCAGTCATTCAACTTACAAAGTATTATTCAGTAGTATTATCAAAATATAATATTAACGTTAACTGTTTATCACCTGGCGGTATATATAATGACAAAAAACCTCAAAATAAAAAATTTGTAAAAAATTATTCTAGTAGAGTGCCGTTAAAAAAAATGGGAAAACCAGAAAATTTATTTACTGGCATTTTATTTTTAGCAAGCGATCAATCAAATTATATTAATGGACAAAATCTTATAATTGATGGCGGTTTATCTTCATGGTAAAAGATTTTTTTTTAAAGTTAAAGAGACCTTATATTATAGCAGAAGCAGGAATAAATCATAATGGTAATCTTAGAACTGCTTTTAAACTTGTGGATGTTGCAAAAAATAATGGAGCTGACGCTATTAAATTTCAAACCTATGATACAAAAAAGAGAGTTGGTAATTTAAATAATAAAATTTTTAAAATATTAAAAAAGTGTGAGCTTTCATACAATGATTTTGAAAAATTAAGTAATTATTGCAAATTAAAGAAAATAACCTTTTTTTCAACCCCGTTTGATGAAGAGGCAGTCGATTTTTTAGAATATATTAAAGTTCCATTTTATAAAATTGCTTCTTTTGATATATCAAATTACCAATTAATTAAAAAAATAATTAAGACAAAGAAATTTACAATAGCATCTACTGGCATGGCATCAATTTCAGAAATAAAGAAAATTTATAAATTATTTCGAAACAAAAGCATTAATTTAGGAATCCTACACTGCGTTTCTTCTTACCCAAATTTTGAAGACAGTTCATATTTATCAAATATTTCTTTTTTAAAAAAAAATTTTAAATGTCCAATAGGTATTTCTGATCACACGAGCGATATAAAGATACCTATTTATGGAGCTCTGCTAGGAGCAAATATAATTGAAAAACATATAAAAATTAATAATGATCATAAATGCGTAGACTCACCAGTTTCTATAACAGGAAAACAACTAAAAACTTTAAGAACTGAAGTGGATAAAATTAGTAAAATTTTAAATAAACCAAAATTTGGAATCAGACCAGAAGAATCTGGTATAAAAATATTTAAAAGAAAAAAAATCTATAATTAAATTAATTAATGAAAAAACAAAAAATTGTAGCTATTATACTGGCTAGGAAAAATAGTAAAAGAATACCAGGCAAAAACTATAAAAAGTTTAATGGTAAACCTATTATATCAATTACGATTAATAAATTAAAAGAAAGCAAAATATTTGATAGGATAATCGTATCAACTGATAGCAAAAAAATTGCCAAAATTGCCAAAAAAAGTGGTGGAGAAGTTCCATTCATAAGACCTAAATCTTTAGCTGGTCAGTTTTCATCAGGAGTTTCTGTTATGTCACATAGTATGAAATATTTAATAAAAGAAAACTATAAATTTACTTACGCCTGTTGTGTATATGCACCAAATCCTTTTTTAGATGTTCAAGATTTAAAGCAAGGATTAAAAAAAATTACATCCAATAAATTTAATTATGTATTCTCAGCAACCCCTTATTTATTTCCATTTTTTAGATCTTTTACTTTTTCTAAAAAAAAAGGCGTTAAAATGTTATTTAAAAAAAATTATAAAAAAAGGTCACAGGATTTGATGCAAATTATGTGTGACGCGGGACAGTTTTATTGGGCTAATAAAAAAACTTGGATAAAAGAAGAAGTTATATTTTCAAAAAAATCAGACATAGTTACTGTTCCAAAATGGAGATATCAAGATATTGATACTTTAGAAGATTGGAAACGTGCAGAAATAATAGCAAAAACTATTTATTAAAAAAATAGACGACTGTAAAATAAATGATTACTCTGAATTCGTTTAATCTTAAACAATTAAAAAAAAAAGATATTTTAAGTATATGTAAATTAAAAAATGAACAGTGGAAATATGGTTTAAAATCAAACTTAAGCTGGTTTAAGAAAAATATTAAAAAAAATGATATTCATAACTTATTATTTTTAAATAAAAAACTAATTGGCTACACTCTTTTAAGAAAAAGAAAGGCAGTTATTAAAAAAGAAAATAAAATAAAAAGAATTAATTATTTATATTTTGATACTTTAATAATAAAAAAGAAATTTAGAAAAAATCTTTATAGTAAGATTTTAATGAAGTTCAACTCTAAAAAAATTATAAGTAAAAGATTACACTCTTTTCTGATCTGTTCCAAAAAATTAGTAAATTATTATATAAAATTTAATTGGACTCATCTAAAAAAAAACGAATTCAAATTAATGGACCATAAATCAAAAAAATTTGGAATGGTATTTAATAACAAAAAAAAAATAAAAAAATCTAAAACATATTACTACCTTACTTAAATAATGGATATTATTTTTGGTTATATTACCTATTGGACCTTACCAATAATTAAAATATTAAAGTTAATAAATTTTAATGTGTATTATCTTCATATAGACGAAGATAATTTTGAAAAAAAAAATAAATTAGCTACTAAATTAAAAAATAGTAAAGTTTTTCCATTGCCACTGGAGATGGAGAAAGAAATTTTGTCTAACGCTTCTTTTTCGCTGTGTGAAACTGATCCTAACGAAATAGGATATAAAAAAAATAAACAACTAATTTCAGATAATATATTAGAGAAATATTGTTCATTATTTTCAGTAAAAAAAGTTAAAAAGCTAAGATTGTTAATTCAAGATTTTATATTTTTCCAGCAAATGAAAATATCTGGGAAACTAGGTGTGTGGTCAGCCATTTATCCTAAGAAAAAAATTATATACATAAGTTTTAAATTTAAATGTTTTTATAATTCTAATACAGGAAAAAATATTCATAAAATAATTATCCCTTTAGATTTTTTAAATTTTTTTAAAAAAATATTCAAAGCAAAAAATAATTCATTAGAAAAAATAGAAAATTTTAAAGACAGTGACATCAGAGATTTACTTGAAAAAAAAGTAGCATTCATACCCCATAAAGGTATTACATTTGGAAATAAAAAAAATATGCTATATGATAAATCATTATTTTATTCTAGCAATATTAACTCTTCTTTTCATAAAAATAATATTCTTCACTTAGACTATTCTAATTACTTAAAATCAGAGAAAGATATAAATTGGATACGCTTAAATAAAGTCTACGCACCAAATCTTAAATTTTTTTTTAGAACTTTATATGTGGCTTTAAAAAATATTTACCTAATCAGAAGCTGGTCAACATTTCTAATTTGGTTGCTTTTAATTCATCAATATAGCTTTTTTTTAAAATATGATTTTTTAGTAAAAAAATTTAAAAATCTTAAATTAGCCATTTTAGATTATGATATTTTATGTCCAAAAACATTAGTATTTGCTCTACAAAATAATGGAGTTAAAACTGTAGCAGCTCAAGAGCGTTTTATTCATACGTTTTATTCATCATACGCAACTTTATGTGTAGACACTTATTATACTAATAGTGAATATACTGCCAATTTTATTGCAAAATCAAAGTATTTTGATGTTGAAGATATAATTCCAATTGGTTTTCATAAAAGCAAATATCTTTCTTTGTATAAAAATGAAAATATCCCCAAGGAGATTCTTTCTGAAAAAAAGGAAGGAAAGAAGATAATTGTACTTCTTGGTTTTGCCCCATTACAAAATTGGTATGAATCTTATACATCTTTACAATCAAACTGGTTAGCAGAAATAAGTTTTTTAAAAGATGCAATAAATATTGCAAAAAATTTACCTGATGCATTTTTAATTATAAGGTACAAAGCTTTTAAATGTCCTCTAAGATCAAATCCATATTTTGAAAATATAGTTAAAGAAATTAGCAAAATAGAAAATATAAGTATTTCAAATAATTATGATGAGCCATTTTATTCTTATAAACTTTGCTCACAAGCAAATCTTATAATCGCCAAACACACTTCTATTGCTGATGAGTGCTTATCTAAAGATATTCCAGTATTATTTTATGAGTATACACATAATATGATAGGTATACAGACAGATGCTTTTAATTATTTGTCATCAGAATTTATTTGTTACAATTCTAAAGAATTATTACATAAAAGTAGGTCAATATTATTTGATCAAAGCAATAATTATAAAAATGAAATTTCTAGGCTTAAAAAAAAAATATATCATGTCGAAAATGAAGGAAATATAAAAAATAAAATCATGGAACATTTAGAAAATATGGTTAATTAAATCTAATGTTACATTTGTTTTCAAATTTAAAAAAATTCAATCACAAAATAGCTTTAATAGATAAAAATAAAAAAAGTTATTCGTATAAAGAAGTTATAAAAAAATCTAATTTTATTTGTTCAAATGTTGAAAATAAATCTGTTATTCTAATGATTGCCAGCAATACTATTCCGTCAATCATTGGATACATTGGCTTTATTAGAGAAAAAAATATAGTAATTTTATTAGATAAAAGTTTTAAGCAAGAATATGCCGAGAAAACTATCAAAAAGTATAAACCAAATTACGTATTTTATCCCGATGGTTACATTAAAGATAAAAATTATAATAAAATATTATCATTTAAAAATTATAGTTTAATTAAAACGAACTTTAAAAAAATTAAAAAATTAAACAAAAAAAATTTATTGTTACTTTCGACTTCAGGAACCACTCAGAGCCCAAAATTTGTTAGGTTATCGAATATAAATCTTAAAGTTAATACCAAAAGTATAATTAATTATTTAAAAATAAATTCCAAACATACCACAATAACAACTATGCCAATGGGTTATTCTTATGGACTTTCGATTATTAATACACATCTTGAATCTGGGGCAAAAATTATAGTGAATGAAAAAACAATATTTGAAAAAGGTTTTTGGAAAAATATTATAAATTATAAAGTAACCTCTTTTGGTGGTGTACCACAAATCTTTGAGCAATTAAAAAAGCTTAAGTTTGAAGGTTTGAATGTACCAAATTTAAAATATTTAACACAAGCGGGAGGAAAATTAGAAGAAAATGTTATTAACTATTATAAAAATATATGTGCTAAAAAAAGTATTAAATTTTTTATAATGTATGGTCAGACAGAAGCCAGCCCTCGAATGTCATATCTTGGATGGAAAAAATTTTCAACAAAATCTGCCAGCATAGGTAAACCCTTGAAAGGCTCTAAATTTGAGATTATTAATAATAAAAAAAAACTTATCAAAAAACCCTATAAAATAGGAGAACTTAAATATTTTGGAAAAAATGTATCTCTTGGATATGCTAAAAATATAATAGATTTAAATAAAGATGATCAAAATCTAGGAAAGTTATTAACCGGTGATCTTGGTTATTTTGATGATGAAGGATATTTTTATATTACAGGTAGAAAAAATCGGATTACAAAAGTTTTTGGCTTAAGAATTAACCTAGATGATATTGAAAAAAAACTTAAAGAATATAAAATTAATATTAAATGCATACCTGATAATAAATATTTAAAAATACAAGTTTTGAAAAAATTTAATATTAGGATAGTTAAAAAAATTATATTTGAAATTTACGGTATAAACCAGAACTATGTATTAATCTCAAAAGTTAAAAAATTTCAAAATTTTGGTAATTTTAAAAAAATTAAAAAGATATAAACTTAATATGGAAATGGAACATTACAAAGAATTAGAGCCTTTTTCCTTAAGAACGAAAGAAAAAAAATTCTTTTTTGAAAAGGAATTAAGTTTGTTAACTCTACATCACTATAAAAAATCAAAAGAATACAAAAAAATATTAAAATTTTTTAATTATAATTTAAAAAATAAAGAGTTAGATAAAGTCCCTTTTTTGCCTACACGATTATTTAAAGAATTTGATTTAATAAGCGTCTCAAAAAAAAAAATATTAAAAGTTTTGAAATCATCAGGTACTACTGGTAGCAAGCCATCTAAAATTAATCTTGATAAAGAGAACGCACGAATTCAAACTCTAACACTTACAAAGATTATGCAAACAGTTTTAGGAAATAATAGATTGCCCATGTTAATTATTGATCAAGATCCCAAAATTCAAAATAGATCAACTTTTAATGCTAGGGCAGCAGCTATATATGGATTTTCAATATTTGGCAAAGATCCAACTTACCTACTAAATAAAAAAAATGAAATAGACTATAAGATACTAAACCTTTTTTTAAAAAAATATGCAAACAAAAATTTTTTTATTTTTGGATTTACGAGTTTAGTTTTTGATAACTTAGTGCTTAAGTTATCTCAAAAATTAATAAAGAATGATTTTAAAAATGGAATACTTGTACATGGAGGTGGGTGGAAAAAAATGGAGAATTTAAAGGTGACCAATAAAAGCTTTAAAGATAAATTGTCAAAAAAATTAAAGCTAAAGAATGTTTATAATTATTATGGTTTAGTTGAGCAAACTGGCTCAATATTTATTGAGTGTAAAGATTGCTCTAGTTTTGTTACTTCTATATTTTCAGATGTTTTAATAAGAGATAAACATTTAAATATTGTTAAAGATGGAGAAAAAGGTTTAATACAATTATTTTCTTTATTACCCAAAAGTTATCCAGGTCACAGTATTCTAACGGAAGATCTTGGAAAAATAGTAAATAATAATTGTAAATGCAAAGCAAGAGGTAAACGTTTTGTAGTTTATGGTAGAGCAAAAGAGTCAGAAATTAGAGGTTGTAGCGACGTATAATGGATAATTTTAAATATTTAGTTGGTAATAAAAATATCAACCAATCCTCGATTGAGCCATACAGTAAAGTTGTATGTCAGTTTTTATCAGATTTATCTAAAGAATTAGGTACAATAAAAAAAATATCAGAATATCCAGATATTAGAACTTTTGCATTCTTTATTCGTAAACAGAATATTGATAATTTAAAAAATAAGTTTTTATCTGATCAAGTTAGATTAGGATTGGGACTTATATTTCATATTACCCCCTCCAATATACCGACTAACTTTGCATATTCATTAATATTTGGATTACTTACTGGCAATTCAAATATTGTAAAAGTTCCTTCAAAAGAATTTGAACAAATAAATATAATTTGTAGCTCAATAAATAAGGTTTTAAAAAAATATAAAATAATTAATAAAATGATAACAATTGTTCGTTACAAAGGACATGATGAATATACAAAAAAAATTTCGTCAATTTGTAACGGTAGACTTATTTGGGGTGGAGATAATACAATTGATAACATTAGAAAATTTTCTACAAAACATAGATCTACGGACTTGGCATTTGCTGATAGATATTCACTTTGTGTAATAGATTCTGAAAAAGTTTCAAAACTAAATAAAAGAGACATAAAAAGATTAGCTGAAAATTTTTATAATGATACATATACCGTTGATCAAAATGCATGCTCATCACCACATTTAATTTTGTGGTTAGGTAAATTGAAAACCCAAGCACGTTTAAAGTTTCTTATCTCTTTAAGGGATATAGTTGATAAAAAATATAATTTAAATGATGCAGCTTCTGTAGAAAAATATACCAAGCTATGTAATAATATATTAAATTTAAAAAATATTAAAAATCATCAAAGATTCGGGGGAGACATATATACAATTTCATTAAAAAGTTTAAATAAAAATATTCATAATTTAAGAGGTAAATGGGGTTTTTTTTATGAGTGCGAAATTGCTAATTTAAATAAATTGAAACATTTTATTAATAGCAAGTATCAAACTCTTACTTACTTTGGTATAAATAAGAGTATTTTAAAAAATTTCATTCTAAAAAATAAGTTTGAGGGTATTGATCGTATAGTTCCTATTGGCCAAGCTCTTAACATCGGTTTATTTTGGGATGGTTATGATTTAAATAAAATTTTAACAAGAGTTGTGGATATTAAATAATATGGATAAAAAAATTATTGAAAAAATTTTTATTTCAACAATTAATTTAAAAAAAAGTATTGATGTAACCAAACTTAAATATGGAGATCATAATTGGGATTCAATTATTCATATGCAGTTAATTTCTAATTTAGAAAAAAAATTTAGAATTGCTATAGATACAGAAGATGTAATCGATATGAGCAGTTTTAACAAAGCTTTAAAAATTTTAAAAAAGTATAAAAAATAATTTATAATGTTAAGAAAAAAAAAAATACTAATCACAGGAGCTACTGGTGATATTGGCAGTGAAATTTCTTTTTTATTTGCAAAAAATAATGCAGAATTATTACTTACCGGCAGGGATAAAAAAAAGCTTAATAATTTAAGATCAAAAATTTTGAAATCCTATAAAACTAAAATTAATATTTATTCTTTTGATATTGGAAAATACGAAGAAATAAAAAGTGCTTTTAAAAAAATTTTTTTAAAAAATAAAAATATAGATGTGTTAGTGAATAATGCAGGTGTTCTTAAAGAAGGTTTAATAGGAATGATTGCAGAAAAAGATATTAAAAACACTATAGGCACTAACTTAATTGGTCCAATTAATTTAATTCAATTAGTTAATAAAATAATGAATAAAAGAAATTCTTCAATAATAAATATAAGTTCTATTATGGGAGTTAAAGGAAATTCTGGACAATCATTATATTCATCATCAAAATCTGGTTTAATTGGATTTACACTTTCGGCGGCAAAAGAATTAGGATCTAAAGGTATTAGGGTGAATGCTATTGCTCCTGGTTATATTAAAACTAAAATGGTGAAACATATTACAAATGATAAATTATCAAATATCTTGTCATCGATAAAAATGAAAAGGCCTGGAAAGCCAATTGATGTTGCTAATGTTGCCTTATTTCTCGCTTCAGATTTGTCGACATATGTGACGGGACAAGTTATCGGTGTGGATGGAGGAATGGTAGTTTAGTATAAATTTAGTTTAGAAATGAAATTTAAAAAAAATCCCTTCAATTCAGGATATTATAAAAGCCAACAGTTAAAAAATTTTGGTTTCAAGAGAGTAGGAAAAAATGTTGAAATTGCCAAAAATTGCACCATTGTAGGTTTAAAAAATATCTCACTTGGCAATAATATTCGCATAGATAGCAATGTAATAATTGCTGCAAGTAAAGGATATCTCAAGCTTGGAAATTATATACATATAGGTGCTGGTTCTTATTTGGGATGTGGAGGAGGGATAAATTTTTTGGACTTTTCAGGCTTATCCCAAAATGTGCACGTTTACTCAGCATCAGAGGACTATTCTGGTAAATCAATGACGAATCCAACAGTTTTAAAAAAATATAGAAAAATAAAATCCTCTCCAGTGTTTTTAAAAAAACATGCAATAATTGGATCAGGTAGTGTTATATTACCTGGTGTAACTATTGGAACTGGTACGTCGGTAGGGGCTCTTTCATTTATTCATATGTCTTTAGATAGCTGGAGTGTGTATTTTGGTATGCCTGCTCAAAAAGTTAACAAAAGATTTAATAAACTTTTGCCTTTAGAAAAAAAATTAGTAAAAAAGATAAAATGAAAAAAATTACAATTATTGCAGAAATAGGAATAAATCACAGCGGAAGTCTTGCTTTAGCAAAAAAGATGATTAAAGCTGCAAAAAAGTGTGGTGCAGATGTAGCTAAGTTTCAAAATGCCTACAGAGATGATTTATTTAAAATAAAAAGTAAAGCCTATAAAGTGGCCAAAAAATTTATACTGAAAGATTCTGAATATAAAGAAATTAAAATATACTGTGATAAGCTAAAAATTGAATTTATGTCTACACCCTATGATTTTAGAAGTGTAGATTTATTAGAAAAACTTAAAGTGAAAAGATATAAAGTTGCCTCTGCAGATGTTGTGGACATGCCTTTAAATAAAAAAATTATCTCAACAAAAAAACCAGTTATCATATCAGTTGGTATGGCCAACATTTCTGAGATTAAAAAAACCATTAACCTTTATAAAAAAAATAAAATGAAAAAAATTACTTTACTTCATTGTGTTTCAAGCTACCCATGTTCAACTAAAAGCTTAAACTTAAGAGCAATGTTGAAATTAAAAAAAGTATTTAATTTGCCAATTGGGTATTCAGATCATAGCATTGGGAATGATGCTGCGATAATGGCAGTAGGATTTGGCGCAACAGTTATAGAAAAACATTTTACGATTAATAAAAAGTTACCAGGTGCAGATCATAAGATATCAGATAATCCAAAAGAATTTTCAAAGTTAATTAAAGCAATTAGAGAAGCAGAACTTAGATTAGGTGAAGAAGAAAAAAAATGCCAACCTGAAGAGAAAAAGTTTATTAAATTTGCGCGTAAGAGCATAACTTTAAAACATGATTTAAAACGCGGGGATAATATTAAAGAATCTGATATAATCATGAAGAGACCGGGCACTGGTTTAAATGGGCAAAAAGTCAGAGAAATAATAGGTAAAAAAGTTAAGAGAAACTTTTCAAAAGACTATCAAATAAAAAAACAAGACCTTAGATAAAATTTTAACACAAAATATATTTAACAATGAATAAACTAAACAAAATTTATGTTTCAACTACTTTTGCAAAAAATAATTCAAAAATTAGTAATGTTTTATTAAATTGTAAAAAAGCAAATATTTCTAAAGTCGAACTGGGATCGAATCATGTTTTTGAACATGATTTTGAAAAAATAATAAAAAAATATAAATTTGATTATATAGTTCACAATTATTTTCCAATTCCAAAAAAAAGTTTTGTAGTTAATATAGCATCTTTTGATAAAAAAATAAGAACTCTAAGTTTAAAACATATTAAAAATGCAATTATGTTTTGCAAAAAAGCTAATGCCAAGCTTTACACATTTCATCCAGGTTTTATTGGAGACCCTGAAAAGGCAAGTAGTTCAAATAAAAACTATGATTTTATTTGGAAAAAAAAGGAAGTTAAGAAAAGCTATGATGAAGCTTTTAAAAATATGATCAACTCATTAAAAGAGATAGTAAGGTTTGCAAAAAAAAATAAAATAAAAATTGCAATTGAAACAGAAGGATCCTTCAGAAAAAAAAATTTATGCCTGATGCAAACACCTGAAGAATACAAAAAACTTTTTTACTACTTTTCACCAAGTGATTTAGGCATAAGCTTAAATATTGGTCATTTAAATTTAGCCTCTAGAGCTTTCAATTTTTCTAGAAAAAAATTCGTAGACGGAATAAAAAATTATATCGTTGCGCTAGAGCTTAGTCATAACAATCGTCTTGATGATCAGCATTTGCCACTAAAAAAAAATGCTTGGTATTGGAAAATAATTAATGATCTTTCTTTCGCTAAAGCTTATAAAATTTTAGAGTTTAGAAATACAAGTATAAAAAGAATTAAAGAAGTAATAAATTATTTTTAAAATAATAGATAAAAAAGAATTTATTAAAACATTAAAAAAAAATGGCTGCGAAATTGGGAATAATGCAAGGAAGATTGTCAAAACCACTTAATGGTAAAATTCAATCTTTTCCAACTAATACTTGGAAAAAGGAATTTTATGTCGCAAAGGAAATAGGTTTTGAACTTATAGAATGGGTTTTAGATGAAGATTTAAAATATAATCCTATTATGAACAAAAATTCATTTAAAATAATAAAGCAAATAAAAGAAGAAACTCAGATTGAAGTAAACTCAATTTGTTGTGATTTTTTTATGACAAACTCACTATCAAAAAAATCTACTTCATATAGAGATAAAAACTTAGAAGTTTTTAATTATTTAATAGAAGAGGTTTGCCCAAACAATAATATAAAGATAATTGATTTGCCGTTAGTAAAAAATGAAAGTTTGAAAAAAAAGGAAATTGCTGACGATTATAAAAATTTACTTTTAAATTTAGAAAAAAAAATAATAGATAACAACTTAACAATTTCATTGGAAACTGATTTAAATCCCTTTGAATTTAAGAATTTTTTAAAAGATTTTAATAAAACCGCTATAACAGTAAATTACGATACAGGTAACAGCGCGTATTGGGAGTTTGATGCAAAAGAAGAATTTTTATCTTATGGAGAACAAATTTCAAATGTTCACATAAAAGATTGTACTCCAAAAGATTATACAGTAGAGCTAGGAAGCGGAAACGTAAATTTTAAAGAAACATTTAATCTTCTAAAAAAAAATAAATATCAAGCAGATTTTATTTTACAAGCCGCTAGAGGAGATGATGAAATACAAGTTGCTAAAAGACAACTAAAGTTTACACGTAATTATATTAATAATTTTATTTTATGAATTTAGATTTAAAAAATAAAAATTTTCTTATTTCAGGATCTAGCAAAGGTATAGGTCTCAAAATAGCAGAAACTCTTTTAAATGAAGGATCTAGAGTAATAATTAACGGTAGGACGAAAAATTTATTAAAAAAAGAATTTAAAAATCTTAGTTTAAAGTACGAAAAAAAGGTTTTTTATGTAGAAGGTGATGTTAAAAATCAAAGAGTATTAAAAAAAATTAAAGGTTTAATTAAAAAAAAGTTAAAAAAGTTAGATGGAATTGTAGCAAATGCTGGAGCAGGTAAAAAACAGCTAGATAATTTTTCTTCTGAAAAAAATTATATTTGGCATCTAGAAAATAATTTTTTTCCATCATTTAAGTTTGTTAATTATTTTTTAGAAGAAATGAAAAAAAGCCAAGGTTCAATAGTCTTTATATCTTCAATTGCATCTTTAAAAGATATTGGGGCTCCTTTTGGTTATGCGTCAAGCAAACTAAATTTAAATTTTTATTCTAAATTATTAGCAAATAAAGTTGCAAAGTATAATGTTAGAGTAAATAATGTTATCCCTGGAAATATTTTATTCAAAGGGGGTAATTGGGAAAACAAAATTAAAAAAAATTCAAGTAAAATAAATAGTATGATAAAAAATAAAGTGCCTTTAAATCGCTTTGGAAAACCTGAAGAGATTGCCGATATGGTTACTTTTTTATTATCTTCTAAATCAGCTTTTATGACAGGATCAGAAATAGTTATAGATGGTGGTCAAATAATAAAATAACAAAAGTTTTTATGAATAATATTTTTGATTTAAAAAATAAAAAAATAGTTATTTCAGGTGGTGCTGGATATCTTGGAACAGAATTCTCATTTGCTGTATCTTCAGTAGGTGCAATACCAATAATTTTAGATCAAAATGGAAAAGCTTTAAATTCCTTAAAAAAAAAATTTACAAAAAAAAAATTAAAAGGAGAATTTTTTCAAGTAGACTTATTTAATGAAATTGAGCTAAATAAAATAATCAGTATAGTTATAAAAAAACATAAGGCTATTGATTGCTTAATTAATTTAGCATCTTACTATTCTAGAGAGACAAAAAATAAAAAAAATCTTTTATTTGATAAATTTGAAGAATATAATTTTAAAGTTTGGGAGAAGTCTTTATCTGGCAATTTATCAAGTAACTTTGCTATTATTAAATCAGTTTCAAAATATATGCTTAAAAAGAAATCAGGATCTATTATAAATATTGCGTCAGATGTTGGTATAATTTCACCAGATCACAGAATTTATAAACCTAATAAAAAAACAAATTATAAAGGTGTAGAATTTAACACTCCACTTTCCTATGCAGTTTCAAAATCTGGAATTATTTCAATGACTAGGTATTTAGCCACATATTGGGCGAAATCTGGCATCAGAGTAAATTGTATATCACCAGCTGGTGTTTATAAAAAACACGATAAAAAATTTGTAGAGCAACTATCAGAAAGAATACCACTAGGAAGAATGGCAAAAAAACATGAATTTAATGGAGCTATAATTTATTTATGTTCAAACGCCTCTTCTTTTGTCACTGGGCATAATTTAGTTATCGATGGCGGCAGAACTATTTGGTAACCTTATTTGAATATAGTAAGTTAACAGTAGATAGCAATTAATTTTATAGCATGATTCCAATTTCAAGTCCTTATATTGAAAATAAAGCAAAAAAGTATGTATTAAAATGTTTAAATACAAACTGGATTTCAAGCCAAGGCGAATACATATTAAAGTTTGAAAAATCTTTAGCAAAATATCATGGTACAAAATATTGTGTAGCCACATCCTCATGCACTTCAGCAATTCATTTAGCAATTAAATCACTTGGTATAGGAAAAGGAGATGAAATTATTTGTCCAGATTTAACTTTTATAGCACCTGCTAATATGATTGTACTCGCAGGTGCAAAACTTAGATTAGTAGATATAAATCCAGAAACATTTGCTATTGATCATAAAAAAATTGAAAAAAATATAAGCAAAAAAACAAAGGCGATTTTAGTTGTTCACCAAATGGGACATGCAGCAGATATGGAACCAATATTAAAAATAGCAAAAAAATATAATCTTAGAATAATAGAAGATAATGCTGAAAGTATTGGAGGAAAATACAAAGGTAAAATGTTGGGAACTATTGGGGACGTGTCAACATTAAGTTTTTTTGCAAATAAAATAATTACCACAGGTGAAGGAGGCGCTATTCTAACCAATTCAAAAAAGATTGCTCATAAGTGTTACCTTTTGAGAGACCATGGAATGTCAAAGGTTAAAAAATATTTACATATAGAATTAGGCTATAACTATCGCATGACAAATATGCAAGCTGCAATAGGATGTTCTCAAGTAGAAATCTTAAATAAAATTTTAAAAATAAGAGACAAACAATTACTAATATATAGAAAATATTTAAATAGCATAAAAGAGGTTCAATTACGATCTTACAAGGAATGGACCACACCTACTCACTGGCTTACAACCATAACTATAAATAAAAAAAATTTAAGAGATAGACTTATAAAATTTCTTCACAAATCAAAAATTGATGCTAGACAAATGATAAATCCTGTCCATGAAGCTAAGCATTTAAGAAAATTTTATAATAAAAAAAATTATAAAAATTCAATAAATATATCCAGGAATACAATTCACCTACCAAGCTCAACTAATTTAAAAGAAAGTGAAATTAAATTTATTTGTAAAAAAATAAAAATTTTTTTTAAAAAAAAATTTATAAATAAAAAAAACTAATAATTAGAAATAAAATGATAATAACCAAAACTCCTTTTAGAATATCTTTTTTTGGTGGTGGAACAGATTTTCCTAAATATTATAATAAGCACACAGGCTGTGTAATAGGTACAACTATTAATAAATATTGTTATATAAACTTAAGATTTCTGCCAGAAAATTTTCTTCATAAGCACCGATTAGTTTGGTCAATAAATGAGGACGTTGTAAAAAATAGTGCAATAAAGCATCCAATAGTAAAAGCATCTTTTAAAATCTTTAATGTTAAAAAAGGTTTAGAAATTTTACATTTCTCTGATATGCCTGGAGAGACGGGTATAGGATCAAGTTCTTCATTTAGTGTTGGAGTTTTAAATTCTTTACACAATTTGTTCAAAAAAAAGAAAATAATGCCAAAAGAGTTGTCTGCATTATCAAATTATTTAGAGCAAAAAATAATGCGTGAAAGTGGTGGATCACAAGATTCTGTCTGGGCAGCCTATGGAGGATTTAGAGAAATACAATTTTCGAAAAAAAAAATTGATGTGAAAAATTTAAAAATTCAAAAGTCAAGATTGGAAAAGCTAGAAGATAATCTGATTTTATTTAACACTTTCTTATCCCGACATTCATCAAAAATTGAAGAAACAAAAATTAAACATTTAGAAAGCAAAATACAATTATATGATGGATTGAAAGCATATGTTAGGGAATGTAAAAAAATTTTACTATCAAATTGCTCATTAAATGATTTTGGCTATCTTTTAAATGATTATTGGAAACTTAAAAAAAATTTATCTCCAAGTGTAGCTAGTAACTATTTAGAAGAAATTTATGGAGAGGCAATGTATGCCGGAGCACTCGGTGGAAAGATACTTGGCGCAGGTGGTGGTGGTTATTACATGTTTTATTGTCCAAAAAATAATCAAAAAAAACTTATAAAAAGATTATCTAAACTTAAACCCCTAAAAGTTAAGTTCAGTCGTGAGGGAAGTAAGGTTATTTTTAATAACAACATTAGCGAATAAAAAATAATGCGAAATATATTAGTTACAGGTGGCGCAGGGTACATAGGATCTTACTTTGTAAAAAAATTAATCAATTTAGATTTCAATATAACTGTATTAGATAATTTAATGTTTAATCAAGATGCAGGTTTCCTTAAAAAGAAATATCCTAATTTAAATTTTATAAAAGGTGATGTGCGAGACGAGCAATTAATAAAAAAAGTTGTTAATAAAAATGATATTATAATTCCTCTTGCTGGTATTGTGGGGGCACCTCTGTCAGAAAAAATGCCAAAGGAAACTAAAGAAATTAATGAAACCGCTATAAAGTATTTAACATCTATTACTTCAAAAGATCACTTAATAATTATGCCTGTTTCTAATAGTGGATATGGAATAGGTGAAAAAGATACTTTTTGTGACGAAAATTCTCCACTTAAACCAATTAGTTTGTATGGCAAAACTAAAGTTGAGTCTGAAAAAATGATAATGGAAAGAGAAAACAGTATTAGTTTTAGGTTAGCAACAGTTTTTGGTGTTTCAAAAGAAAGAATGAGAACAGATCTAATGGTAAATAATTTTACCTACAATGCTTTTAAAAATTTATTTTTTAAAGTTTATGAGCCAAATTTTAGAAGAAACTTTGTTCATATATCTGATATTGCGGATGCTTTTTTGTTTTCTATGGATTTATTTACCAAATTAAAGGGCAATATATATAATTTAGGATTAAATGATGCAAATATTACAAAAATTGAACTATGTGAAAAAATTAAAAAATTTATACCACAATTTAAATTTGAAATTTCTTATGACGAAAAAGATCCAGATCAAAGAGATTATTTTGTATCAAATGAAAAACTTAAGAAAGCTGGTTTTGAAGCAAAGCATTCCCTCGATAAAGGCATAGAAGAATTAATTAAATATTATAGAGAGAATTTAATTAACTAGATTTTAAAAATAATTTTAATTATTAAATGAAAAAAGTTTTAATTTTGCTCCAATCTCCATTTTTAAAAAAAGACTACGAACGTTTTGGAATAGACATATTAAAAAAAAATTTTGATATCAAAATTTTAGATTTTTCTTCGTGGCTACGTCCAAGTTTATACCATAATTTTAAGGATAAAATTTTTTATTGTGAAGAGTATAATATAATAAAAAATAGAGATATATTTTTAAATATCATCTTAGATTCAGATCCTTTATTGATATTTGATTTTTTAGATCGTCGCCCAGAAACTGCGTGGATAAGAAATAAGCTAAAAAATAAAAAAAATACTTTTGTTCATTTTAACATTAATCTAATTCCAATAAATACAAGATTTAAAAAAAAAATTACTAAATTTTTGTACATGATAAAAAATCCAAAATCTCTATTTTTATTTATTCTAGATTTTATTGAATTTAAATTTTATAAATATAAATATTTATTTATTCCAGATATTATAGTAACGGGAGGACTGGTAGCTAATAAACAAAAAAATATTAGAAAAAAAATAAACGCTCATAGTTTGGATTATGACATTTATTTAAAAATTAAGGACAAACCTATTGATAGAAATGCAAAATATGCAGTATTTATAGATCAAGCCCTCACTTCACATCCAGATTATATTATTAAAAACATAAAACCATCTGTCACTGAAAAGAGTTATTTTCCACAATTAAATAATCTTTTTAAAATTTTAAAAAAAGAGACTAATTTAGATATTAAATTTGCCACTCATCCAATGTCACAAGAAAAAAAACTTCCACTTTTATTAAAAGATATTAATTTTAATAAAGATAATACCGCAGAACTCATTAAAAATTCTAGTTTAGTTTTGGGTCATAATAGTACAGCACTATCTTTTGCAGTTTTGTTTAAAAAACCAATTATAAATTTGACGTCTAAAGAACTAAAAAAATCGTGGCTTGGCCCAGATATTGAAATGTCTTGTAAATCAATTGGTGGAAAAATGATTAATATGGATGAAAATATTAATAAACAAATAAATTTAGATGAATTGTTAAAAATTGATGAAGTAAAATATAAAGAATTTAAGGATAATTATTTAAAGGTACCACAATCTCCTGATATTCCTTTATGGGAAGTTGTGAGCAATAATTTAATTAATTAGTTTTTTAAATATTAGAATAAAATAAATATAATATGAAAATTGTTGTATTAGGTGGAAGTGGTTTTCTTGGGTCACATGTAGCTGATGAACTCACAAAAAAAGGTCATAAGGTAAGTATTTTTGATAAAAAAAAATCTAGATGGTTAAATCCCAATCAAAAGATGATTATAGGTAGTATTTTAAAATCTAAAGATCTAGAAAAGGCAATCAAAGGAATGGATGCTGTTTATCACTTTGCTGCACTTGCAGATCTTAATACAGCTATTAAACAACCAATTAATTCTGTTAAAGTAAATATTTTCGGAACAGTACTAGCTTTAAACTTATGTCTTAAACACAAAATAAAAAGATTTGTTCATGCTAGCACAATATATGTCAATAGTATTGAAGGTGGTTTTTATAGAAGCAGCAAGAGAGCTGCCGAAGATTATGTTGAGGAATATAATAAAATTCATGGACTTAATTATACTATATTAAGATTTGGTTCGTTATACGGTCCGCGTGCAGACAATACAAATGGTGTCAAAAGAATTTTACGTGAAGCTGTTATTAATAATACAGTTAGTTATACAGGAAGTGATAAAACCGTTAGAAGATATGTGCATGTTTTAGATGCTGCAAATGCGTGTGTAAAAGTCCTTGAAAGCAAATATAAAAATAAACATATTGTAATAACTGGAAAAAAAGAAATTAAAATAAAAGAACTTCTAAAAAAAGTATCTAAAATTTTAAATATTACTAAAAAAATAAAATTTAAAAATAAGAGAGATTTCGGCCATTATGAAACTACACCATATACTTATAAATTTAAAAAAGGGAAAGTCTTTAATTATAAATCTAAAATAAATATTTATAGAGGCATTGTGCAGTTAATAGGTGAAATAAAAAAAAATAAGGTTTTTTAATGGATTATCCAAAACAAAAATTAAGCAAATATCAAATCGAAGAGATAAAAAAATTTAATAATAATATTAAAGTAAAATTTGAAAACACCCCTTGTTTGAATTGCCAATCAAACAATGATCAAATTTTGTTTAAAAATGATAGGTATGGATTTAAGCTTATAACTGTAATATGTAAAAAATGTGGTTTAATTTATTCAAATCCTAGAATGACAAAAGATTCAACGAATTATTTTTATGAAAGTAATACTTATAGAGATATTTATGTTGGAAAAAGTGAAGATATACGAGCAAATGCTGATATTAAATTTAATACAATATTTTCATTAGAGAAAAAAAATAAAATAAATATGAATAAATATTATGACCAACTTTTTTTTGATATCATTAATTCACTTAATCTTGAATACGAAAGTGTTTGTGAAATTGGAGCTGGATGTGGATGGAATCTTAAACCACTTAAACAAATCGGTAAAAAAGTATATGGATATGAACCTTCAAAATTATTAAGCAATTATGCTAAAGAAAAAAATATTAATATTATTAATGGTTCAAGCAATAATATAAGAGGAGAGTATGATTTAGTTATCCTGAGACATGTTTTTGAACATTTTTTAAATCCAATAGAAGATTTAAAAAATCTTAGAAAACATATTAAAAAGTATATTTTTGTTGAAGTACCTGGTTGCATTAATAAGTTACCAGAGCTTCAAAATGCGCATAATTTAAATTTTTCTATGAATACCTTAGGACAAATTTTAAATAAATGTGGATTTAAAAAAATTTACTTTGACTATTGCAGATCAAACGAGTTTATTTTTGCTGTATTTGAAAAAGTAGATAAAATTGATAGCTTTAAATATAGTTACGAAGATGAAGTTAAGAGAGTATTAAATATTTATAAAAAATTCTGTATAAATTTTAAAATAAGAAAAATGATAAAAAAAATAAATCCTAATCTTGAAGAAACAATCATAAAAATTGCTAAAAAGCTTAAATCTTTTAAAAATAAATGAAACAATTATATAAAAAACATAACAGCTTTATAAATCTTACAGTCAAAAAAAAACTAGATATAAAAATTTTTTTGAATGGTTTAAAGAAAGTATTAGATGATAAAAAAAGTTTAATAAACCTAAGCCAAGATCATTTAAAAATTATAGAAAATATAAAACAAGATTTATATTTTTCTGGAACAAAAGGTAGACCCAAGTTCACACTTAGTTCAAATGTTATAAAAGAAATTCAAAGTGTTAATCTAGAAGAGATCCCAAAGTATTTAGTGCATAGATACCGTTATGAAATTTACCCACAATTAAGAGTTTCAGATGATTTTCCTCCGTATCTACAAATCGAACCGACATCAATTTGTAATTATAGATGTGTTTTTTGCTATCAAACAGATAATAAATTTAATAAACGTTCATCAGGCCATATGGGGCATATGAAGCTTGATACTTTTAAGTTCTTGATTGACCAAGCAGAAGGTAATATTGAATTTATTTCTCTTGCGTCGCGTGGAGAACCTTTATTGTGTCCTGATTTTAAAGAAATGCTGAGTTATACGAGGGATAAATTTTTTAATTTAAAAATAAATACAAATGCTTCCTTATTAGATGAAGAAATGTCCCATGCTATCTTAAAAAGTGGAGTAAAAACATTGGTTTTTTCAGCTGATGCAGCTGATAGTGTTTTATATAGCAAGCTTAGAGTAAACGGAAAATTAGAAAAAATTGTTAAAAATATAAAAAAATTTCAAGAAATTAAGTTTAAGAATTATAGTAAGTCTAAAATTATTACACGTGTATCAGGTGTAAAAGTTAGCAAGGAACAAAAGCTAAATAATATGGAAAATTATTGGGGAGATTTAGTTGACCAGGTAGCGTTCGTAGATTATCTACCTTGGGAGAATGTTTATAAATCGAATTACTCCAAAATCGAAACACCTTGTTCTGATTTGTGGAGACGTATGTTTATTTGGTGGGATGGAAAAGCTAATCCTTGTGATGTTGATTATAAATCACAATTATCAGTTGGTAATATAAATAATAAAAATATTTCTGAATTATGGACATCCAATTACTATAATAAATTACGTCAACAACATGAATTAAAACTAAGAAGTGATGCTTCACCTTGTAATAGGTGTGTGCTAATCTGAATCATGCTCAGTAAAAAACAGGTAAACGACTTTAAAGAAAAAGGATATACAATTATCAATTTTGTAGATAAAAAAAATCTTGCTTTAGTAAAAAAAAATTTAGCAGACATGATTATGGAAAGTGCAAAACATAACTTACCAAAATATTATAAAAAAAATATGAAAAATATGAAAAATACTAATTTTATTTTGAATGATGTTATGATCAAATTAGAATCTGTAAGGCACAAACATTTATCAAATATTTATGATATTATTGCCAAATCTTCATCTTTTTTAAACTTGTTGTGTCAAAAAAAAATATTATTAGCAATTAATAAGTTAATGAAAAGAAAATCAAATCATAACTTGTATTTAAATTGTAACGCCATTCGCATGGACGTTTTTAGAGGTGAAAAGTTTATGTATGGGTGGCACAGAGACAATAATACAAATATACCACATTCAAATTTTATTCAGTTATGGATGCCACTTAATACATTTTTAGGTAAAGGTCTGGGAGGGATCAAAGTATTAGAAGGTAGCCACAAAAAAAATCTTATTACTACCGAAACAAAAAATGAAATGAAAAGACTAATTGGTAATAGACCAATGAGAACAAGCTTAAAAGCAAAAGTTTATGGTCATGAAAAATATAGAGAAAAAATAATACAACTACATCCTGGTCAAGCTTTAATCTTCCATAATGGCTTAATGCATAAAGGAGAACAAAATATTCTTAAAAAAAAAGTTAGATATGTATGTGGCTGTTTTTACCATGACGTAAATCTTTTAGAAAAAAAATTTATAAATCGAGATTTTAAAGATAGAAAAATAAAACCAATATATTCTAGTTAAATAAAATAAAAATAAAAAATACCAATGAATACTTTAAAAAATAAAAAAAGACATGTTTTAATTTTAGGAGGAAGCTCTGACATTGGAATTGAAGTAGTTAAAAATTTTTTAAAAATAAATTGGAATGTTACTGCTCAATTTAATAAAAATAAAAAAAAATTAGAGTTTCTAAAAAAAACATCACAAAACTTGAATTTAATTAAATTTAACTTTTCAGATTCAAAAAACTTAAATAAAGAAACAGCAATATCTAAAAAATTTAATAGAAAATACGATTCAATTATAAATTTGATTGGATATGTAGATAACAAAAGCTTTGAAAATACTAACTTGAAAAGTATTCTAAAATCATTAACCGCAAATGCTATTTATCCAATTTTAATTGAAAAAATGCTTGTAAAAAAAATGATTAAGCAAAAATGGGGAAGAATTTTAAATTGCTCAAGTATTGGAGTTAAATTTGGAGGTGGAAAAAATTCTTATAACTATTCTTTTTCTAAACATTGTTTAGAATTTATTCCCAGTAGTTATAAAAATTGGGCAAAAAAAAATGTATTTATTAATAATTTAAGAATTGGAGTGACAAATACAAAAATACATAAAAAAATGAAAAGAAAAAAAATTAACATGCAAAATCGCCTTAAATTAATACCTATAAATCGAATGGCAGAACCAAAAGAAATATCAAATTATATAACAAATCTTACAACAGTTTCTAATTCATATATGACAGGCCAAACATTAACTGTTTCAGGTGGTGAATAAATTAAAAAATGCAAGAGAAAGAAATAAGACCAAAAAAAATTTTTAATAAATTTTTAAAACTAGCCAAAGTTGATGTTAATAAATATTTTAAAAAAAAGAGAAAAAAAATAAAATGTATTGCGTGCAACCGAAATGGAAAATTTTCATTTAAAAAACATAATTTTTCTTACTATTTATGTAAAAATTGTAAGACATTATTTGTAAATCCTAGACCTATCGAAAGTGAATTTATAAACTATTATACAAAGTCTTCTTCTATAAAATCTTTAGCAAATTTATATAAAAAAACTCAGGAATTAAGACGAAAAAAAATGTGGAAACCTAAAGCAGAATTAATTGCAAAAAAACTAAAAAAAAATAAACTATCAAATTATAGTTACGTTGATATAGGCGGAGGATATGGGTTTTTTGCAGAAGAAATTTCTAAATATACAAAAAATACAACTACGGTAATTGAACCTTCACCATTTATGGCAGAAGCTTGTAAAAAAAAAAAATTGAATGTAATCCAAAAATTTTTAGAAACTGTAAAAAAGAATGATTTACCAAAAAATAAAAAATGTTTTACCAGTTTTGAGCTAATGGAACATCTACATAACCCATCTAAATTTGTGCGTAGTTTGTGGAAATTGATGAATAGACAAGATTTATTTATTTTTACGACTTTATCAAGTACGGGGCTCGATATTTCAACTTTGTGGAGTAAATCACGCTCTGTAAGTCCCCCTCACCACATAAATTTTTTTAATCCTAAATCAATATCTATTTTTCTTAAAAAATACAAATTTAAAGTTTTAGAAGTTTCTACACCAGGTAAAATTGATATTAATATTTTAGAAAACGATAAACATTTAATCAAAGATAAATTTTGGAAGTTATTTGTTAAAAAAGCAAATAAAAATGAAAAAAATAAAATGCAAAAGTTAATTTCTAATTTAAACCTAAGTTCGCATATGATGGTTATATGCAAAAAAAATTAGTTTATCTTAATTTAAAATGATATTTGAAGATAATCAGATTGAAATTATAAATAATGCTAAGTCTTATTTAGAAAAAACAAAAAAAGCAGGCATAGACACTTCACTAAGTAGTTTTTGTTATTTTAATTCTTGGTCAGAAACTCCCGGCTATGCAAAATTAAAATTTAAATCTAGCGGTTGGTATTTTGCTATAAGTTATTTTAAAATTTTATTTAAAACCATTTTATCTATAGCAGCAAATTCAAATTTTATTCAAATTAAAAATAGAGTTGATATAAAGCATTATAAGACAATAATTTTATCTTGGTCCTATAAAGAAAACTTTCAATCAGATGGTTCTTTTCAAGATAGGTATTTTAATGAAAATTCTAAAAATATAGAAAATTCTTATTGGATTTTAGTTTCCATGGATGGTTATGTTCCACCAAACTTAAATGATAATATTAAAATAATTAAAAAAAAGGAAGGAATTTTTAAATATAATTTTTATTTTTTAATAAAATTAATAATTTCGATTATTATCAAATACAAATTTTCATTAAAAAAAATTTATCATTATCTTTTTTTCCCTTCTTACTTTGCAAACATAATAAATAAAATAGTAATACAAGACATTAAAAACAGTAGAGCTAAGTTAATTATATTACCTTATGAAGCACAGACGTTTCAAAATAAAATATTTTTTGAAATTCAAAAACTTAGTAAAGAAATAAAAAAGGTTGGTTATCTTCATTCTCTATCACCGCTTACAAGCGAGCTTATTTACAGAAGTGGCGCACCTGATTTATTATTAGTGCATAGCGAAGATCAAATTAAAATGCTCAAATCCAACTTAAATTGGCCTGAAAAAAATCTAATATTAACGGATTCATTTCGTTTTCAAAGAAATGATAAATCTCTATCTAGAAAGATTTTCGTACCAATGGTAATTGATGATGATGATTTATTTTTAAAAGAATTTAAAAAATTACTGATTAACTCACCAAAAAATAGTTTTCCAATTCTAAGCATAAAAAATCACCCCACATCATTAAAATCAAAAAGACACATACGATTTATGAAAAAGTTAGAAAAAGTAATAAATATTTTCAAGGATCGATTTTCAGAAAATTCACCTAATCAAAATCTTTCTATTTTTTTTGGAATGACAGCATCTATTTTAGAGTCTCTTGAAAAGAAAACTAATGTTATCCACATATGTTCAGACCCTTCATTTCAATCTTATAACTCAAAAATATGGTCAAATATTATTGTAAAAAAATTAGATAAATTCGTATTTAATTATAATTTGTTAACTTTAGGAAAAACTATAAGATTAGGCGAAAAAAATACTTTTAATCATTTTTTAAAAACTATGCTTTAAATGATTATATAAGAATACTTTCAATAAAAAGTTAAAAAAATTTATCTATGTTTAAAAATATTAATGATGTTAAAAAAAAATTTTCTAGTCTTGATATAGGTGAAGATAAAATAAAAAAATATGAAAACTCTATTCTAGAAGCATATAGAATAAGATCTGTCGAAAATCATTTTTTAAAAGCTTTCGGTGAAGGAAAGCTCAGCGGAACTATTCACACATGTGTTGGTCAGGAGCTAAGCGCTACAGCTATAGGCCGAATTCTAGGCTCTGCAGATTGGATTACCTCTAGCCATAGATGTCATGGCCATTTTATTTCGAAAACTAAAAACTGGAAAGGCTTAGTGGATGAACTTCATGGCAGCAGTTCTGGTGTATCTAGTGGAATCGGAAGCAGTCAACACCTTTATGAAAAAGGTTTTGTTTCAAATGGCCCTCAAGGTCTACTTGTTCCAGTTGGATGTGGCATTGCATTTAATGAGAAAAAAAATAATTCTATTGTAGTTTCAATTTTAGGAGAAGGAACATTAGGTGAAGGAGTTGTTTACGAGTCTCTAAATATAGCCTCTATACTTAAACTTCCACAAATATTTATATGTGAAAATAATTTTTACTCTCAATCTACATCACAAAATATTAATACTTCAGGAAACATTAAAGATAGATTCGAATCCTTTGGAATAAAAACTTTTACATTTAATACCTGGGAGTTCGATGATTTATTTGTTGGTCTTGAAAATATATATAAAGATATAAAAAACAAATCCGAACCTGTTGCAATAATTATACAAACTTATAGGCTCAATGCTCATTCCAAAGGTGATGATGATAGATCAAAAGATGAAATAAATTACTTTAACATGATTGATCCACTGAATATTATATCCAAAAAATATAAAGATTTTAATGAAAAATTTAAGTTAATTGATGAGGAGGTTTTAAGGTATTTTGATATTGCGGCAAAAAAAGATAGTATAGATATTAATTTATATCTCAAAGATCAATTACCTAGAAAAACTAGCGAAACATATCAAGATGCCGAAACAGAATATAAAGGTAGATTTATAGAGGTACTAAATAATTTTTTACACCAATTTGCGCAAAACAAAGGGGTAATAATTGGAGAAGATATTGCTGACCCTTATGGTGGCGCATTTAAAGCTACAAAGGGTATTAGTACAAAATATCCAAAAAATTTAATTACTTCTCCCATTAGTGAAGCTGCAATTGTAGGAATGTCAGCTGGAATTGCTCTTACTGGGGGTAAAGTAAGCACAGAAATTATGTTTGGTGATTTTGTTACAAATGCATTTGATCAAATTATTAATGGTATATCAAAATACCACCATATGTATGGGAAAAAAGTATCCTGCCCAGTAATGTTGCGAATGCCAATGGGTGGAAGAAGAGGTTATGGTCCAACCCATTCCCAATCACTTGAAAAGTTTATGTGTGGAATCGATAATGTGCTTGTAGTGGCTCCCACCTCTTTAGAAAACCCTAAATTAACTTATGAAAATATTTTTGAACAAAAATGTCCAACAATAATTATAGAAAATAAAATTGAATATACTAAAAAATGTATCGAAATTAATAAAAATTTAACAATACAAAAAAACAATATTCCTCTGGGGAATATTTTAGTAAAACCTAAATTTCATAAAAGTCATTTTTGTATAATTGCTTATGGAGAAACAGCTAGATTAGTCTACGATAACTATAATAAAATCTCAGAAGAGACGAATGGAATATTTATGTTAGCAAATATTATTAAACTTAACCCTCTAGACATAAAATCAATTTTTGCACAAATAGCCACAACTGAAGCTACCTTGATCATAGAGGAGGGTAGCATAAATTTTGGCATAAGTTCTGAAATTGCTTGCCAGTTAAGGGATGAGGGTTATGTGGGTAAAATCAAAAGATTAGGAGCCATGCCTGTACCCATTCCATCTCCAAAAAATCTTGAAGCAGAATGTCTACCAAGTATTGAAACAATATGTGATAAAGTAAAAGAGCTTTTAAATGCATAATTTTGCCATTGAACAACTAAATTCAAATGATGATGAGTATACTTTAACTAAATATTTAGTTTTGGATAATGAGTTTGTAAAAAAAGGGCAACCATTTGTTGAAATTGAAACATCAAAAGTTGCTGTTACTTTAGATGCACCTTGTGATGGTTATATAAAAATAAATGTAAAAGAAAATGAAACTATGAAAGTTGGAGATATTATTTGTTCATTTTCTCAAGATAAATCAAAAGATACCAAAAATATAACGAGTGATATTAAACAAAAAAACAATTTAAATAACAAAAAAAATAGCAAGAGTGAAGAATTTAAAGTTACTAGACCTTATAAAAAATTAAAAGAGAATAGCAATAAGGAAGTAAATAATTATTTAGGCACAACGTTACCAAAAGATCCCAGAAAAGCCGCAGAATCAAAAAATCTATTAGAAGTAAATTCTTCTAATCTTATTTCGTGTCTCCAAAAAGAAATTATGATAGGTGAGCGGATTGAAAAGCAAGATGATTTATTTGAAAATAATATTTCTGATTTAATTATTTACGAGATATCGCAATTAACCAAAAAATATAAAAAGATTAATTCTTATTTACAATCAAACGGGGAACTAAAAATTTATGAATATTTAAATTTTGGTTATACCGTTGATGTAGAAGATAAACTCACAGTAGTAAATCTTGGAGAAACTAATAAGTCAGATATTAAGTTAATCAGAGAAAAAATTAATGATGCGATAGTATCTGCCACACTTAATAAATTTAATGCAGATCAATCAAAAAGTCCTACAATTACTTTGTCAGACTTAAGCAGCAATACACTGGTTGGCTTCTATCCACTGATACCAGCTAAGTCTTCATGCACAATTGGTCTTAGCAAGTCAACAAAAACAAAATATATTATCTCTTTTTCCTTTGATCATAGAATTATCGGAGGGCAATATGCTTCAAACTTTTTGGATGAATTAGAAAAAAAAATATTAAAATATTTTAATATAATAAAAAATTTTGAAAATACCCAAGACCCTTTTATACAACAAAATAATGAATGTTTTTATTGCGGCAAAGATCGTGAGGCTTCAAAGTTATTGCAAGAAAAAGGTTTTTTAAAAGTAGTAACCCCAGAGGGTAACGAGGAGCTTTGTTGCAGAGTTTGTTTTGAAGGTTGGTAATATTAATGGACGAAAAAAAAATACTTGAAATAATAAATCGAATTACTGGTAAAAATTTTGAAGCCAGTGCCAGCATAAAACTTTCTTCTGCTCAACAATATGCCTTTATTACTTTGTGCAGAAAAGTTGGAAAAATAGTAAATAAAAATATTATTAATAATAACTTTACAATTAAAGATGTCCTTAAAGAAAATACTATTTTATCGAGCGTCACCAACAAAATAGCTAAACCTAAAATTAAAGTGGAAAAAATGAATATGTCAAGCCTATCAGTTGGAATAGATATTCAAAATATTGAAGAATTTACTAAGCTTATTGATAATAAAAAAGACATAACAAAATCTGATTTTGTAAATGATTATTTTACCAAAAAAGAAATTGATTATAGCCTAGGCAGACCAAATTCAATAGAAACAATATGTGGAATATTTTCAGTAAAAGAATGTATAAAAAAATCTGGTTATTCGAATGATTTAAAAAGTATTGAAATTTTATACAATAAAGAGGGTAGGCCCTTTTTTAAAGATTATAGTATAAGTATAAGCCATTCTGCTGGTACTTGTGTAGCGATTTGTATTAAAAAATAACTTAAACAATTATGATTATAAAAAAATTTTTTAGAGAGTTATTAAAAATTTTATTTACTTTAATTCAATATTTTCCAGGTGCAACAGGAGTTATTTTAAGGAAAGTTTTAATTGTTAATTTCTTTAAAAAGAAAGGATCTAAAATATCTCTAGATAAAGGTGTTGAGATAACGGGATTTAAAAATATTATAATAGGTAATAATGTAAATTTCGTAAGATATTCATCAATAAATGCTGATGATGGAAAAATCGAAATTGGTAATAATGTGAATATTAACTATAACACTAATATAAATGCATCGAACAATGGTGAAATAAAAATAGGGAATAATGTTACAATTGGCCAAAATTGTGTAATTCGTGCATCAGATCACAAATATGAGTTAAAAAATGTTCCAATTATTGATCAAGGTCATTCTCCTGGAAAGATAATTATTGGTGAAAATATTTGGATTGGTGCAAATTGTGTAATTACAAAAAATGTATCAATTGGAAGTCACTCTATAATTAATGCAGGCTCAATTGTTACAAGAGATGTTGAAAAGAACTCAATAGTGGGTGGCAACCCAGCAAAAATAGTTAGTAAAAAAACTTGATAAAAAAATTAATTTAACTATATTCCAATTAACAATACTGATTTGGTGGGGAACAATGTGTAAATCATTGACTATTCCTGTAACAGTAAGAACGCAAGTTCAAGTCTGAGCGCCGCCCAGTATAGTCCCCTGTCGAATGATGGCCAGGAAAAGCCTAGTTCTGCAATGTAAAATTAGCAGTGGCATTAAAAGTTAACTAATTCAAAGCACGAGCTTTGAAAATGGAGAACAAAATGTCAAGAATGCTAAAGATAAATATTTTTATAATAATATTTTCAATGTTATCAAACCATGTGATTGCAGATGATATTCCTGTGATCGTTATTGCACCAAGCCAAAAAGCACAATCTAAATCAACAGTGGGAACTTCAGTAACCGTATTCGATGAAGCGTATATCGAAAATCATAATGGTTATTTTTTAGGAGATGTGATTGGCAGCGGAAGCCCGAGTATGAATAAATTTCAAACTGGTGGTTATGGCTCTACTTCAGGAATCCAATTAAGAGGTTTGCCTAAAAGATATTCAACAGTTTATATTGATGGAGTTAAACAATATGACCCAGGAAGCCCCAGTGGTGATTTTGATTTTAGTACA
>MDSV01085938.1_pt1 | contig 60897 bp, 57 predicted proteins | sample 810851 | NCBI WGS metagenome assembly MDSV01 (sample SAMN05326640, study PRJNA326480) | marine metagenome | isolation source: seawater | place: Atlantic Ocean: North East | collected 2012
TAAGGAATAAAAAAAATCTTGAATATGAAAATAATTTAAAAAAAATACTAAAGTATAATATTGGCTCATATATTGAAAAAGACATTTCATTAACAAATTTTCAAAAACAAATTGATTTTATTGATAAAAAAAGATACTCAAAATTTTTGAAAAGCTTTGATAGATTCAAATTCAATGGAAGTGAAAATATAAAAAAATTTATTAAGATATATGAAAAATAAAATTTGTATTTTAGGTCTAGGCTATGTTGGATTAACTTTAGCCTTGAAATTTTGTCAAAAAAATTTTGAAGTTATTGGTTATGATACTAATGAAAAAATAATAACTGATTTAAAAAATTCAAAATCACATATCTTTGAAGAAGGCTTGGATAAAATTTTAAATAAGTTTGTTAAAAATAATAAATTTAAGCCTGTAAACAAAATTCCAAAAAATATGGATATTTATATAATAACTGTAGGCACTCCTATAATAAAAAAAAATAATAAAAATATTCCAAATTTAATGCATATTAAAACAGTAACTAAAAGTTTATCTAAGATAATAAAAAAAAATACACTGTTAGTATATAGGTCTACTCTACCATTAGGCTCTTCAAGAAATGTAATTTATAAGCTATTAAAAAAAAGTAATAAAAATCAAAAAAATTTTTTACTTGGATTTGCTCCAGAAAGAACAGCGGAAGGTCAAGCACTAAAAGAATTATCAAAATTACCTCAAATAGTATCAGGTATAGATAAGATTTCTTTAATTAGAACATCTAGATTGTTTGAAAAAATTTGTGATAACGTAATTAAAGCAAATAGTATCGAGGAAGCTGAATTAGTAAAACTAACGAATAATGCTTACAGAGATTTATCTTTTGCTTTTTCAAATCAGATTGCTCTAATCTGTAGTAAGTTTAACATCAACGCAAATAATCTTGTAAATTTGTGCAATTATAAATATCCCAGAAGTTTGGTACCCATGCCAAGTCCTGGTGTAGGTGGCCCATGCTTGACTAAAGACCCATATATTTTAGATTATAATTTAAAAGGTACCAAAAGCATTTTTTCTTATGGTAGAGAGATAAACGACAAAATCTTAGTAAACTTGATTGATAATTCTTTAAAAAAAATAGTTAAAAAAATTAATGTAAGGAAAAAAGTTTTGTTTTGTGGTCTTTCTTTTAAGGGCTACCCAATAACTAAAGATCTAAGAGGTTCAGCTTTTAATAAATTTTATAAGAAATATTCAATTAAAAAAGATATTGAAATATTTTATTATGACAGTTTATTTAATGAATATGATCTTTTAAATTATAGAATTAAAAAATTTATATTTAAAAATAAAATAAAATTTGATGCTATATTTTTTCTTAATAACAGCCCTGAATTAAAAAAAATTTCCATTAAAAAAATTAATAGTATTATTTCTAAAAAAACTCATATATTTGATTTTTGGAGAATTATTCATAATTCAAAAAAAAAATTAAAAACAAAAAATTACTATGAAATCGGAGAAATTTAATTTTTTAGGAATTATTCCTGCAAGAAGTGGAAATCAAGAAATTAAGAATAAAAATATAATTAAATTAAAAAACAAATTTTTGATAGAGTATACTTTAATAAGTGCAAAAAAATCAAAATTATTAAAAAATGTTATTGTAAGTACTAATTCAAAGAAAATTAAAAAATTAGCACTTAAACACAAAATTGATTGCCCCTTCTTGCGACCCAATATTCTTGCAACAAAGTTTTCGCATATTTCAGAGACACTTCTTTACACATTAAAAAAATATGAAACTATTAGTCGAAAAAAATTTGATTATGTTGTTATGTTGCAACCAACTTCTCCTAACAGAGAGCTAGGAGAAATAGATAGGTGTATTAAAAAAATTATAAAGTATAAGGCTAATTCTTTAATTAGTCTCGTCAAGATGGATGAGCCACACCCAATGAAATTAAAAAAAATTAATAAAAATTTCGTCAGTCCTTTCATTAGAGGGATAAAAGATAATTTACCAAGACAAAAACTTGAAAAAGTATATGCTCCATCAGGTAACATCTATATTTTTTCTAGAAAGCTGATACTTAAAAAAAAATTATCTAGTAAAGATATGTTGTATGATTTAATCAAAATTCAAAATTATTTAAATATTAACAACCACTTAGATATTGTTAGAGCAAATTCAATTCTTTAATCAAAGATGATATACTATATCTATATTCCTACAGGCTTAAATACTCCAATGTTAGAAATTCTTTTATCTGAAGCGCAGGAGCTTATATACAAAAATAAAAATGTAGAATTTATTTTATTCAAACCTGGTGAAGTGTTTGCATGTTCAAAAAATATTTTTTCTCAAAAATTTATATCTATTGCTAGTGAAGAAAAAATAAAAAAAGGATTAAAAAAAATTAATGGTAAATATAAAACTTCTTACATAAGTAACAAACAAAAATATCCTGAGATTATTAGAAAAGTTAATTTTGATAGTACAAATAATATTAAAAAGTTTAAATATGAAGATGTTGATTTTGGAAATGCAATTAATTCAAGTTATGTAGGTTTGAGCAGAGATGCAGAATTTGATGGATTATTAAAGCATTACTCGCTTAGAAATCTGCTTAATTCTTCACTTAATATTTATTTTTTTTTTAAAGAGAAATTAAAAATTAAGTCTAAAGTAATTATGTACAATGGTAGACATAATGAATCTCGACCGATTGTAAGATATTGTAATAAAAATAATATTTCTATTGATGTAATGGAATTTTCTGGGGATGGAGAAAAAAATATAGGTGTCAGGAGGTTTAAGAATCACTTACCTACAGATTTAAAAAATATGGAAAAAGTGATAAAAGATTTTTGGAAATACAAGTCACCAAGAGATAATAAATGTGATTATTATTTTAAATATAAAAGAGCAGGTAGGGTTATAAATGATAGAGTATCCTACATTCTTAAACAAACAAAAAAACTTTTACCAATTGGTTGGGATAAAAATAAAAAAAACATAGTATATTTTACAAGTTCCCAAGATGAATATTCATGCTTAGGGGGAGTATACGATCAAACAATATATAAAAATCAAAATGATTCTATATTTAAAATTGTTAATGATTTTAAGAGAATAAGAAACAAGAAATATAATTTATTTATTAGGTGTCATCCATATTTAAAAGATGTTTTTTGGAATTATAACAAAGATGTTATAAATCTACATGATCCAAAAAATAATATTTTTGTTGTAAAACCTGACTCTCCAGTGAGTTCTTACGAAATGTTATTGGGTGCTGATAAAGTTTTAACCTATAATTCACAAACAGGTATAGAGGCTGTATACTGGCAAAAACCTTCAATAATTTTAGGAAGAAGAGTTTATGAGAATTTAAATTGTGTTTATAAACCAAAAAATCATAAAAAACTTTTGCAACTGCTATTTAAAGATAATTTAAAGCCTAAATCAAAATTAGGATCAATTATTTATGCTTCATACTGGGTAGATGGTGGATTTACATATAACTCATTTTCAGGATCGATGAAAAATGGATATAAATTTAAAAATAAATCTATTGTTAATTCATTTTTTATTAGAGTCTTATATTTAATTGCAAAGGGTGCACAATATTATATTTATAATTATATTTTGAATTATCAATTTGGTAAAATTTTTAAAAATGATTAATATCTTAATAAATAATAAACATATCAAACAAATAAAACAGGTCAGAAGCCTTTATCGTTTAAATTATAAAATAAACAAATTAAACTCAAAGGAAATTTTATACAAAATCTTTTATTCTGAACTACAAAACCAGGCTTATTTAGTCGGTCAAATACAAAATAGACTATTCAAAGATATTTCTGTTTTTTTATTTAAGAAATAATTTAAAGCATTTGATGGAAAAAAAAAAAAAATACTTTAAAAGAATTAGATAGTTAAAAAGTTATGAAAAATATTTTAATCACCGGAGCTCTTGGAAGTATAGGTCATGTTCTATACAAAACATTAGAAAATAAAAAAAAAAATATTAATATTTATCTAGTTGACCATATTCACTTTAATCAAAAAAATTACTTTAGGGCAGATATTTCAGAATATTTACAAATTTCAAAAATTTTTGAGAAAATAAATTTTGATGTAGTTTTCCATTTTGCAGGAGAATTTGGTAGATGGAATGGGGAAGATTTTTATCAAAATATGTGGAAGACAAACGTTATAGGAACGAAAAATTTAATTAGATTACAAGAGAGATATAAATTTAAAATGATATTTGCAAGCAGTTCAGAAGTTTACGGAGATTATGATGGTTTAATGAGTGAGGAGGTAGTCACAGATAAGTTTATAAGACCAATGAATGATTATGCAACGAGCAAACTAGTCAATGAGATTCAAATAATGAATTCTAAAGATATGTTTAATACTGATACTGTAAGAGTAAGAATTTTTAATACATATGGTCCAGGTGAATATTTTAATTCTTATAGGAGTGTAATATGTAAATTTATTTACTCAGCCTTACATAAAAAGAATTATAAAGTCTATTTAAATCACACAAGAACATCAACATTTATATCAGATATGGTTGAAGGTATCATAAATGCATATGACTATTTTAAATCGGGTGAAGTTTTCAATTTATCAGGTTCAGATTATCATAATATTAAAGATGTTTCTGATATGATATTAAAAAAACTAAATTTAAAGGATGATTTTGTAGAATATATAGAGACAGAAAAATTTACAACCAAAGATAAAAAAACTACTAATTTAAAAGCAGTAAGCGAAATTAAATTTAACCCAAAGATTTCATTAGAAGAGGGATTGGATAAAACAATTAATTGGATGGAAGATGTTTACTTAAATAATAATTTTAACAAAGAAAATATTTTGGATTATATGTAGTGAAAAATAAAAAAATAAAAAAATTTTTTTGTATTGGAGATAGCATTACTAATGGAGCTAGAAACGAATATTACAGGGACTATGTTTTAGAATTAAATTATTTGTTCAAAAACAGTAATGTAATATTTCTAAATGATAGTGTAAATGGAGAAACAACGTCAGAAATTTTAAAAAGAGCTATTAAGGTTGTTGTAAATAATAATCCAGATGGGATATTTTTTCTAGGTGGTACAAATGACTCTAAAATTCCAATTCCATTTAATATATTTGAAAAAAATATTAAAACTTTAATAGGTATTTGTAAGAAAAAAAAAGTTAAACTATTACTCGGCTTAATACCAAAAATTTATTCTGGACTGCCAGCTTATTCTCAACAAAATGGGAATTTAACTATCACAAAGTATAACAATTTAATAAAAATAAATGCAAAATCAGAAAAAATTCCATTAGTAGATTTGAGTAAATTAGCTGAGAAATTTTTTATAGATGGAATTCACACATCCAATAAAGGCTGTGAAAAAATTGCAAGATTAATAAAAATTATAATCAATAAAATATGAAGACTACATCTGATAAAAAAGTATCAATCTATAATTTAGTTAATATTATTCATGATTATGAAAATGATAACATGCAAAAACTCTCAATAGATCTTAGTAATTACTTCATAAATAAAAAAATATTTTGGATCTTCAAAGATAGTTTAATACCAAATAAAAACTTTATGAAATTTTGTCTAAGTTTTGCAAGAGAAGATAATTATATAAACATCATCATATTAAAAAAAGATGACGAGTCCAAAAAAATAAAAGTTTTGAAGGCAGTAATGAAAACTTTTGGAAAAAAAATTATTATTGTAACAAATAAAAATAAGCAAAGTAAAGATGATGAGTCTGTATTTTTTTGTAAAGTGAGCAGTAAAAAAACTGATCTAAAAAAAAAATTAATTCAAGCAATCAAAAAAATATGATTGGAATTATTTAATGCACAGGTTACTTGTTATACTTGGGACAAGACCTGAGGTAATTAAACTTAAGCCCGTAATAGAAAATCTCAGAAAATCAAACAATAATATATTTAGTTGTAAGGTCTTATATACAAATCAACATAAAGAAATGGGCTCTGAATTATCTAATATTTTTAAAATAAAATACGACCTTACCATTAGAAGGAACATAAATGAAAAAATTTCATTTGAATTTGTGGATAAAATTTATGATATTTTAAAAAAATATAAGATAGATTCAGTTGTGGTCATGGGTGATACTTTGACAGGAACTGCTGGTGCAATAGCAGCGTATTTGAATAAATCAAAAATTTTTTATATTGAAAGCGGTTTAAGAACAGGTGATTATAATCAACCTTGGCCTGAAGAAGGTTTTAGAAAAGTAATTACACATTTATCAAACGTGCATTTTGCACCTACAAAGCAAAATAAAAATATTTTAATTGAAGAGGGAATTTTTAAAAAAAATATTTATGTAACAGGAAATCCTGTTATCGATACAATAAAAAGTTCTATAAAACATATAAATAGAAAAGAAATTAGAAAAAAAATTGATAGAAAAATTATTAAAGAATTAAATTTTTCTTTAAAAAATTTTGTATTGGTTACAATTCATAGAAGAGAAAATTTTGGAAAACCATTTGAAAAAATATGTCAAAATATAAATAAATTATCAAAAGAATTTAGAGGTATAAAATTTATATTTCCAGTACATCCAAATCCATATGTAAAAAAAACAACTAATAGATTTTTTAAACTGAATAAAAATGTTATCTTAATGAAACCTGCAGATTATTTTACTTTTCTTCGTTTGATGCAATTATGTAAGTTTATAATTTCAGATAGTGGTGGAATTCAAGAAGAATCCACTATAGTTAATAAATTTGTTTTATTGGCAAGAAATAAGACTGAAAGACCTGAAATTCTTAATAAGTTAGTATTTATAGGTGGGTCAAGTTTTTACCTTTTTAAAAAATATTTTAAATTTTTTTTAAAAACTAAACCTAAAAGAAAATATTTTAATGTTTTTGGTAATGGAAACTCATCTAGACAGATTTCTAAAATAATAATAAATAAATGTTTAAAAAATGTTTAATTATTTTGAATTAACTTTATTTACAATATTAATGTATTTTTCTACGATAAATTTGGCACACAGCTATATAGATCTGAGTATGATCGCAGTTTTTTTTCAAATGATATTTGCAGGTATTATTGCTGCATTATTGACTGTAAAGCTATGGTATAAAAAAGTGAAAGATTATTTTTCAATGAAAATAAAAAAATTTTTTAAGAAATAGACTTGATAAATTTCTTTACTGCTGAGTGGGTATTTAGAAAGTTATATAAATGATTTGCTCTGAAATCATCAATTTTTGTTTCAGATAAATTTAAAAATGTATCTTTATTTAAATTAATTAAAATATCTGAGATATTATCTTTTTCTATACATAAGCCTATATTATTTCTAAAATAATTCTCAAAAGAGTTGTCTTTTTCATATGATTTTACTTTTTTGTTTCTTACTTTTTGTTCAGTATTTAAGAAGATACAAGGTTTTTTTGTTGCCAAAGAATATTCAATTGCAGAACCCGACCAATCTGAAATAATTGTATCACTCCATAAATAATCATTTAAGTTATTTTTTTCATAGCTTATTGAAAAATCAGAATTATTAGTAAATATTTTTTTCATACGACCTAAAGTATTCACCTTTTTATCTATAGTAACAGGATGTGGTCTAAACTTTATTTTAAAATTATGATCCAATAACATATTTATAAGCTTCTCATAAACTAGAAAATTTTCTTTTTCATTTCCCCAAGTTGGTGCAATTAAAATATTTTGAATTTTTTTGTTAGGAATTTGAGATATTTGTTTTTTATTTAATTCATCTATTTTTGGATATCCTAAATTTATAAATTTAATTTTTTTGTTAGAAAAATAATAATTTTCAAATTCTTTAGTGTGAAACTTATTTGCACAAAGTATCGTATCATAATGAGAAAAAGCATTTTTATTATATATTACATTAACACTGCACATTGAATGAAAAAAATAAATATAGTTTTTACATTTAGAGCTTTTTTTTAGAAAAAAATTTTGAAGATCTGGTGTAGTTGTAATTAAATTTTCACATTCAAGTGTAGAAAAAAATAAAGTTCTGATAAAAGACTTTCCAATATAAAAGAAATTAGAATAATTATTACCAACGAATGGTTTATTTTCTTCTGATGAAACATAACAAAATGGAATATTTTCATCCAGGCATACTTGGACAAATGGTAAAAAAAAATGATCATGCTCTTGTCCTTCTGAATAAAATACAATATTCTTTAATTTTTTATTTAATTTAGTAAAAAGCTTGTAATTTATAAAAGACTTGAATTTAAACATATAAACTATTCAATATTTAGAATGTTAATCAGAATTGTAAATATTTTTTTATCATTTTTACTGCCAGTAGCAATTATACTTATCAATAATGCAGCTGTGATAAGCTATTTTGATATCTATTTGGTTCTTAAAATTGTAATTATTTTTTTTATATTCACTTTGATACCTTATTTTTTTAGTTTTGTAAGAAACAGCAGATATGATTTATTTATATTAATATTTATCTCACTCACTTCATTTATATCTTTAATTTCTTATGATATTATAACTTTTACTTACAAACAAACTATTGGAATTTGGATAATTTTATTAAGTTTTACCTTTGTAATACTTAAGTACAGATCTTTTAAAAATTCTTTATTGCCGAGCTATTTCTTAGGGATATTTATTTTATCAAGTTTTATTATTTATTTTCTAAATAGTACTTTGCTTTCAAATAATAAAAATTATGTAAAAAATAAGGAAGAAATATTTTTTGAAACAAGTGAAAATTATATTTTAAACAAAAGCGAAAATTTTTTCTTTATAATATTTGATGGTTTTCCAAGGATATCAAACCTAGATAAAATTGGATATGATACTTCTGAATTAAGAAATCTCTTTAAAAAATATAATCTTTACTTTTTTGAAAATACTAAATCTAGTTATTTGGACTCTCAAAAATCAATATCTTCAACCATGAACCTTTCATTAATTGATGAAAAAATAAAATTAGATAAAAAAAATTATTATAAATTTATAAATGACTCTAAGTTATTAGAAATATTCAGACGAAATGGCTATAAAATAAATTGGTTTCCAAATGATTTAACAATGAGCAAATGTCCTTTAGATAAAGATGTAAATTGTTTTCCAGGTAAACACAAAATTCATATTTTTAATAAAGAAATAGTGAAATTTTATTTTCAAATGTTTCTTGTACAGCCATACTGGATAGAAAAAGCTAATATGTATTATGTAAATAAAATATTAAAAAAGGATAAAATTTTATTTCACTTAGACATAGTAACTGAGTTTGTAAAAAATAATAAAAATTTAAATAAACAATTTATTTTTGCACATATAATGTCTCCTCATCCACCATATTTATTAAATTCAAAATGTGGATTACAAAAATTTGGATTAAAATATAAACTTCATGATGAGAAAAGTTTTTTAAATCAAATAGATTGCATCAATTTGCAATTTGAGAGATTTTTCAGAGAAATTAGCGAAAAAATGCCTAATTCGAACTTATTTATTCATAGCGACCACGGCACAACACTAATAAATTTAGATGACATGTATGGAGAAGAGAATTACCAGAACCTTGTTCTAGTCAATAAACCTTTGCTTTGTGATTATAAAAACATAAAAAATAAAATTAATTTTGAAATTCTAAGAAGTGTATTAAATTGTATTTAAAATAATGAAAACTATTTCAGTAATTGGTATGGGGTATATAGGACTGCCGACAGCTTTACTAATTGCAGGACCTGGAAAAAAAATAAATTGTATAGATAAAGATAAAAATAAAATAAACGATTTAAAAAATGGAAAAATTTTTCTAAATGAAAAGCCAATTGTAAAATTATTTAACAAAAAAAAAAATTTTTTAAAATTTTCTGATACATTATTGGAAGCTAATATATATATAGTTTGTGTTCCAACTCCTGTTAAAAAAGTTTCAAAATATTTATTTCAGGAAGATCTATCAATTTTATACTCAGTATTTAAGGATTTAGAGAGTAAAATTAAAAACAATGATTTGATTATACTTGAATCAACCTGTCCACCAAATACTGCAATAAAACTTTATAAAAAACTATCTAAAAATTTTAAAATTAATTTTGCAAATTGCCCTGAAAGAGCAATGCCTGGATCTACATTAAATGAGATGATAAATAATTATAGAGTAATTGGAGCTTCATCAGAAAATTGTTATAAAATGACTAAGAATTTATATAAATCATTTGTTAAAGGTCAAATTTATAAAACTGGATTAACAGAAGCTGAATTAATTAAATTATTTGAAAATTCATACAGAGATTTAAATGTTGGATTTGCAAATGAAGTAGATTCTATTTCAAATCTTTATAAAGTAAGTTCTAGAAAAATTATTAAACTTGCTAATTACCATCCGAGAGTAAATATTCACGAACCTGGTATAGGTGTAGGTGGCCATTGCATCCCTGTTGATCCATGGTTCTTGATTAGAAAAAAATATAGTAAAAATTCACTAATTTTAAGTGCAAGAATATCAAACTTAAAAAAAGAAGAAAAAATATATACTCAAATATCTAATAAATTAGATAAGAAAAAAAAAAATCTATTTTTTGGAATCACCTATAAAAAAAATACAGATGATATAAGAAATTCACCAGCAAAAAATATAATTAATAAGTTAAAAAAAAGATTTCCAAATATATATATATTTGACCCTATAAATAAAAAATATAATAATATTTCAGTTAAAAGTGTTAAATCGATGAAATTTGAAAATTTATTTGTATTAGTTAACCATGATTGGCTAAATAAAAATAAAATCAAAAGTAAAAAAATAATATCTTTCTAAATTTATGGATAAATCTATTTTATATTGTATTAAAATAGGAGGTCACAATGTTTCCTCAAATAATATTAGAAATGTAATAAATGGTATAAAATCAAATGTTTATTTTAGTAATTACGAAATTCATATTTCAATTGAAGATACTGTTAATGACGAAGTAAACAATTATATCAAAAATTTGTTAAAACAAAATGATAATCATATTAAATATTTTTTTTTTAAAAGTTTAAGCTGGTATAAATGGTTGAAATTATCATTTCAAAATGCAAAAAATTTTAAATATTTAATTACCTCTCATGATGATACCTATTTTCGTACAAAAAACTTTGATAAAATTTTTGTTGATGAAATTTCAAAAATTACTAACGTTGGATGTTTTTCCTTCATAGATGATGGGTATAAAAGAAGTTTTTTTAACCCCCAGTTACGTGGTGCATATCATATTGATAGGGTATATGAAAATTCAAGAAAATTAGGAATAGAGTACGAATATCATAACCAAAAAAAAAAACTGGCATAGGAAAAGTGTAAAAATAAAAAAATTACTTAAAAAATTAAATTTAACTTCTCTTAAGTATAATGATTTAAACTTTAAAAAAGATAAAATTTTCAATTTTATTAATTCGTTTGTCTTTGATTTTAATAAAATTGATTTTCCAAAAAAAACAATTAAAGCACACTCTCTGTGGACTAATATAATGGGATTTGATACCCAAAACTTAAAGAAATTTGATATTACGGATCTGGATGTACCCCATGGAATATATGCAGATGAAGATATTTGCTTATCTACTCAAAAAAACGATATGATAAACATTTTGATACCCCATGTAAGTTATTATCATGATAGAGAAATTGACATTTCTCGTTCATGGAAATCTATTAAAAATGATCAACAAAAAGTAAGTAAGCTATTTTATAATCAATGGAAATTTTATCCTAATAAACTTGAAAACATGAATTTGTCCGAAAAACTTGATTTAATCAAATATTTGGAAAAAAATTTCAATAAGAAACTTACATGGACTAAAAATTTTTATTCTTATAATTGGCAATATATTGATTAAATTATTTTAAATAAAATCTAAGCTTTTCCCTTAATGACTCATAAATTATTTGATTCCCTATTTCGTTTGGATGGCCTTCTTCTAGCTTGTAATTTTCTCCTATCTTTTTTTTCGATCTCATTTGTTTATATAGAGAAATAAATATAATTACATCTTTTGTATCAAATAGAGTATTAAAATTTTTTACAACTAAATTATATAAATCTGTATTGTAGGTTTTATTATACCATCCTAAATCCACAAATATTATTTTAGAACTACAATTTTTTGCTTTTTTATAAATGTTTTTATATAATTTTTTAATTAAAATAAAATCTTCCTTTATTTTAATATTTTCTTTTAATTTTTTTAACTTATTTCTCTCTTCTTCTGTTTTATTGTCTGTGATTGAATTAATTTTTTTTTTTATTTCTTTTAAATTTGGGTCTTCTTTTACTACATAATCAATATACGCTTCATTAGATAAATTTACATACAAAGATTTTACTAATTGCATTATATGAAAATTTTCTAATAAAAAGTAAAAAAAAGTTTTGTCACTTAAAAATTCTTTGACATTATTTTTTTTATTCTTGTTAATAGCTAGTTCATTCTGTTCATTTATATAAATACTTTTCTTTCTTATTGATCTATCAATATCTATAAAATATAAAATATATTTAGGTTGAATTTTTGAACAATACCTATTTAAGAATAAATACGTGTCACTATCACTGAAACCACCGGCTGCTGAGTTAACAAAATAGAAATTTTCATAAGATTTTTGTAATTTTCCTATGAATGTATCTTCATCTTCTAGAAGCCATCCAAAGACATTTGAATCGCCCAAAACGAGAATTTTCTCTTCTCTATCCGAATAAAAATCATCAAAAATTACCCTATTATTAAATTTACCAAATTTGTAAGTAAGCGAAATTTTTTCTTTTTTTCCAATAAACTCATGTTTTGAGTTACCACTACTTTTATTAATATAAACCCCATCTTCGTTTTGCACTCTCCAGCTTCCATTTTTTGGTTGAGGATAAAAAAAAAAGAGTATTATTTCAATCATCATCAAACCCAAAGCTATTGATGCAAAAACTAGGAATAAATTTTTAATAAATTTCATCGAATGAATTTTCTTATAGAAATTATTTTTTTTGCAAAAGTAATTTTCTTTTTAATTTCTTTAAAATAGTTCCAGGCAAAAACAATTAGATAGTCAATTTCCTTATTTATACTTTTTCTTGAAACTATTTTGATTTTTGTGCCAGGTATTAGATTTCCCTGTTTAAGTTTATTGTCATCGATTATTTGAAAGTTTGGTTCACTTATGTTGAAATAATTTAACAATGTTGATGCTTTGGCTGCTGCGCCATAGCCCACAATATTTTTTTTTTTATTTTTAGACAGAAATTTTGTAAAATTAATTTTTTGATTTTTTATTTTATTAGAAAATTTTTTATAAAGTTTTTCATCTTCTAATCCTTTTCTTTTTTCCATCTTTAAAAATTTTTTAGTGTTTATTTTGTAGGATTTATTGTGTTTGAGCTTAATATAGCATCTTAATGATCCACCATGTGTATCAATCTTTTCAAATTTAAATATATCAGAATTATATCTTCTGAATAATTTGTTAAGACAATTAGCTGACCAATAGTGTATATGTTCGTGATAAATATTATCATAGATATTTTTTTCTAACATATTAATTAAATATTGAACTTCGATTACAAGTATTCCCTTTGGGTTTAACAAGTTAATTAAATTTTCACCTAGTTTTTTAATATTTTCGTTGTGGGCAAAAACATTTGAGGCGAGCACCAAATCAAATTTTGAACTTAATCTCTGCGAAATTTTTTCATTCAAAAAACTATTTATAGTTTTTATCCCATTTTTATTTGCTATTTTCGCAACATTTCTTGCTGGCTCTATTCCAACTGTTTTTTTATAACCAAATTTAATAAAACTTTTCAAAGCAATTCCATCGTTAGACCCAATATCAATTATATTTGAGTTCTTTTTTAATTTAAATTTTTTGATATATTTTTTTGCACTATTATCAAAGTGATTTTGTAATGTTTTGCTTTGAGAAGATAAGTACAGATAATTTTTAAATAATTTTTCTTTTTTGACTGCAATACTTAATTGATTATGAAAACAATTTTTACAAAAATTAACTTTTAAAGGATATTTATCGAAAGTTATTTTTCTTGACAGATTATTAGCCAAAGGTTGTCTGCCTAAATTAACATAACTCTTTAACTTTTTGCTATCACATACTAAACATTTGTAAATTCTTTTATAGATCATTAATTAACTTACAAAAATATTTCTAATTTTCTCAGCTCTTTGAATAAATTTTGATTTCCATGTAAGAATTTCTCCCATAAATATTCCTCTTTGACTTGTAATTGGATAGTAATATTTATAATCAATACCATAGTTTATAAAATAATTAGCTATTTGTAAGCATGAACTTTTGTTTATTTTTTTGAATTTATAATTTTTGTCTAACATTTTTTTTAATTGATAATTATTTTTTGGCTCTTCCGTTATATTCCTTCCACTCCACCAAAAGTGACCAAGTGAAATTGATGGCTTATCAAAATAAGCTGCTTCAACAATTATGCTAGAGGTATAAGTTATCACTATATCTGATTTAAACATGAGAGAGTAACTATCAACTTTCTCATTTGATTTAATAATTGTTGTTTTCTTGTCCTTAAATTTTAACCATTCCTTGTCATCATCACTTTCATTTTCTTGAAGAGTGGGATGTACTCTAACAACTAAATGAATATCTTCAAATTTATTGATTACTTTTTTTAAATTTAAAAATGCTTTCATTTGATCAAATTCTTGATTTACAAGCGATGCTTTTTCATAGTCGCGCGAGCTATAGAACGTAACAATTCTTTTATTGTTAGGTAAGTCAGGTAAATAATTTTTTATCTGTTTACTTGTAAAATTTACTATATTTTTTTTGGATAATGATTTACCCGACGCTTTATTTAAAAAAAATCTTTTAGCTTTAATAATTTTAGACTTATCTCTATTTGAATTCCAATATCTATTAATTCTTTTCTTAATTTCGTTGATATCGTGTGCATCATTAGGATAAATTTCAAATTTATTCATGTCACTACCTCTTTCATGAATATTAATTATAACATTAAATTTTTTAGCGGCACAAATTATAGGATATGTAGTAGCAAACCTATTATTAAAAGTAAAAATTTTATCAGGCCTCATTTCAATAATTTTATCTTTAGCTCTTTCATAAACTAATGCACTTGAGTGTAGTAACTGTCGAACTTTATTTATTTCGTGTTTTGTATCAAAATTAATATTTTTAAATTTAGATATCAAAGATGAGGCAACACTTGTTCCTAGATTGGTATTGTCATATTCATATTTCTTTAAATGCCTCAGATCTCCTTTAAAATTTCTAGTCCATTTTTTAATTTTTAATTCACTTACTTCTTTTTCAAGATTATTAACTCTAATTTTATTTTTCCTAAGTAAATTACAAAAACTAATTAGTTTTTTTTCATAAGAGCCTCCTAATAATTTATAAAACCAATTTAACTCCCAATCGTTCCAAGGCAAATTGTGACCAATCCAACAAAAAGTAACATCATTTCCTTTTTTCTTTTCTCTTATGGCAATTTCTCCGGACGTCTCTAAATGAGGAGTGGCTGCGATACTTTCTAAAATTAATATTTTCATAAATTTTTTTTATGCCTTACTTTTTAATCTTATTTTAGAGGCGTTTATAAACGTCCTAATAATTAATAATTTAGCTTATTCTAGTAAATCACTCAAATGATACAGATTATAATTTATATTACTTTATTCTTTTTTAATTTGTATATATATGTTTTCTTAAGATTAATTAAATATTAATAGTATAAAACATGTCCTCAGAAACTTCAAAAATCAACCCCAAAGTAAAAGAATACTCTACAGATGGTAAGGTTACACATTTCACAACTGAGGAGGATATAAATGTAAAGTTAGGAAAAATAATTGGAAAAAAATTTATTGATTATAGAAAAACATGGGATGCAGCTAATCGCTTTGAAATAGTTACTGATTTTCCCTTATTTCTTCATTTAGATATGAACCAAGAGTGCAACTATAAATGTCCACATTGTATTATTGGCCATAAACAAGAAGTTGATAAATTTTATGAAGGTGAATATTTAAATTTTGATGATTTTAAAAAAATTGTGGATGAGGCTTCCGAGTATAACTGCCCTTCTTTATCTCCACAAGGAAACAACGAGCCATTTTTAATAAAAGATTTAGAAAAATATATCCATTATGCACATAAAAAAGGTTTCATTGATATTATGTTAAATAACAATGGATCTGCAATACCAGAAAAAAAAGCTCAGAAAATGCTAGATTCTGGCTTAACAAGGATGAGATTTAGTTTAGATGCCTTTACCCCAGAGACATACAAAAATGTTAGGGTGGGTAGCATTCATTTAGATAGAGTAAAAAAAAATATTGAGGACTTTTTAAATCTTAAAGAAAAAGGTAATTATAAACTTCCAATTGTCGGAGTAAGTTTTTGCAAAATGAAACAAAATGAAGATGAACTAAATAGTTTTGTGGATTATTGGAGAGACAAAGTAGACATAATTTCTGTTCAAAAGTTTATGCCACCAACAACTAATAAAGAAAAATACAAGCAATATTATGCATCTGATCAATATCATGAACTTCCAGTTGAAAGTTTTAATTGTGTACAACCTTACCAAAGAATAATGTTTAGGAATGAATTTATGTATCCATGCTGTGTTTCATTTAACAATGATTTAAAACTTGGCTCTATACATACACAAACAATTTATTCAGCTTGGCATTCTGATAAAATGAAAAAAATTAGAGAATTACATAGAAAAGGGGAATACCATAAAAATGAAACATGCAAAAATTGTGTTAATTTAATTTATCCTCCAAAAGAAAAATCAAATTAATTTTAAATAAGACTTAAATGAAAAACAAAGTTTTTTTTTCTAAACCTCTATCAGATATTAAAGAAATAAAATCTAATTTTTTTAAAGATAATAATAAACTTTATAAACAAGCTATAACTTGGAATAAAATTTATAGTAGACAAAAAAAAAGAAAAAAATGTATAAACTGTAACAAAAATTTGCCTTCCTATGATTTTAGGTCTCACTATGTAAAATATAAGTTATGCAATTTTTGTGGTCATCTCAATGGACTCTATCAAGAAACAGATAAATTTTATCAGATGATGTATGTCAGCAATAAAGGTAATAAATTTTCAAAATTCTATACTTACGAATTTAATAGTAGAGTAAAAAAAATATATCACCCAAAACTTAACTTCATAAACAAAGTTATACCTAGCGTTAAAAGTATATTAGATATTGGATGTGGTGCAGGACATTTTCTTAAAGCTTGTGAAGAACAGGGGTTAAAAGCTATTGGATATGACGTTAATAAAACAAGTGTAAATTACGGTTCAAAGTTACTCAAAAAAAATAAAATCTACCATTTTGACAAGAATGATTTTTTCAAAAAAATTGAAACTTCAACCTCGCAAATTATTACTATGTTTGGTGTGGTCGAGCATTTACAAAAACCAAATAAAGTTTTTGAAGCGTTTAATAAATCAAAATCCAAATACTTAGTAATTTCAGTTCCAACATTTTCATTAACAGTTTTATTAGAACACGTTTTTAAAAATGTTTACCCAAGACAACTTGGTGGTGTTCATACACACCTTTATAGTGACAAATCTCTTAAATTTATTTTCAAAAAATATAATTTAAAAACAGCTGGAGAATGGTGGTTCGGTACTGACATAATGGATTTAAGAAGGTCTATTTTATCTAGTGTACCAAAAAACAAAAAATTTTCTAAAATAGTTAACGAATATTTTCATGACATAACTGATAGTTTACAAAATGCTATTGATGTCAAAAAATTATCTTCTGAGGCACATTTAATTGTTAAAAAATAAATCTAAGTATTAATAAATTTTTTTAACTTATTTCTTTGAAAATTCTCACAATCACTAATTTCTTTTTGTTTAAAATTAAGTGCTAAAAATGTATTATTTAAATCTCTTTTGAGTTTTGCTAAACCAGATGGTTCTAGTGAGGCTGCGTGATCAGTACCTTTCCAAGTTCTATCAAGCGTAAAATGTCTCTCAATATATCTAGCACCCAAAGTTAAAGCAGCAACATCTGGAGCAATACCCAAGTGATGGCCAGAAAATGCAAAATCATAAATTTTATTTTTGAATTTTTTCTTAATTTTTTTAAGCTCAAGAAGATTAAGATCTTTAAAATCGCAAGGGTAATCAGAAGTGCAAATATAAAAAATAATATCTTTATTTCTTTTTTTCTTTTTTAAAAAATTAAATATTTTATTGACTTCCTTATTTTTAGTCATTCCTAATGAGATATGAATTTTACCTTTATATTTTTCAGCTAAATAATTGAGTAATTCAAAATCAAGATTACAAGCTGATGGTATTTTTATGTAATCTTTTGAGAGTTTGCTTCTATTGACTTTTTCAGCAGATTTAACGTCCCACACTGAAGTTGAGTATTTTATTTTATTCTTTTTACAAAATTTCTGTAAATTTAGATGTTGATTTACTGTGAACTCAAGTTTTTCTCTATGTTCACCATAAGTTTCTCCGTAAGAATTTTCTGGAACAGGATGAGGTAGAAAATAATCTTTGCCTAGTAAATACTTATTGTCCCTTATTTGAAATTTTGCATACTCTGCACCTGCTTTTGCTGCTGCTAGAATTAATTTTTTTGCAACATTTATATTTCCTTTGTGATTGCAACCTATTTCTGCAATTAAAATAGGTTTATGATATAGTGTTTTCATGACCAATAATAGAATTTGTATAATACCTATAAGATCTAAAAGCAAGGGTCTAGTAAACAAGAATATTAAAAAAATTGATGGAATACCATTAATATGTTTTGCTCTAAACTCTTGCATAGAGTCAAAAAAATTTAAAAAAATTTATGTAGCTACTGAAAGTCTAAAATATATTAAATATATTAAAAATTTACTAAAAAAAAAATCATCTGTAATTTTTTTCAGAAGAAGCCCATCAAATTCAAAAGATAATTCACAAACTGAAGAAGTAATTAGTGAAATAATAAAAAAAGAAAATATAAAAAATGTAGACTGTGCATTAGTACAGGCAACTTCTCCATTATTAATAAAAAAGGATATTATAGAAGCGTTTAAGATTTTTGACAAAGGTATTTATGATACTTTATTTTCATCATATAAATCTAAGAGGTTTTTCTGGAAACAAAAAAAAGAAAAGTTAATACCTATAAATTATAGTTTAAAAAATAGAGCAATGAGACAAAATCATAGAAAAACTATTGTTGAAAATGGTGCTATTTATATTTTTAATTCTGAAAAATTTAAAAAGTTTAAAATAAGACTTCACGATAAAATAGGAACCTGTTACATGCCTGAAAAAAGATCTATAGAAATCGATGATAGAAATGATATTAATGAGATGAAAAATTTCTTAAAAGTGAATAGAATTTTTAAGCAAGCAGTGAAACAAAATTTTAAAATTTGATCACTTTTATTTTAAAAATTAAACTTATCTAATTAAAATGAAAATATTAATAAAATATTTTGATCTTATGAGTTCTGAAATAAGATCAAAGTTTTTTTTACTAATTTTTTTACTATTCTTTGCAGGTCTTTTGGAACTTGTTGGTCTTGCCATGATTATTCCAATTATAAATATTATAATAGAACCAGAATATATTTTTGAAATATCGAAAAAATATGAATTCCTAAATTTTATTAAAGATTTTGAAAGACTTGAATTTACTACACTAATCTTATCATTTACACTTTTTGTGTATATTGCTAAAAACATTTACTTATTTTTAGTAAGCTTGTATCAAGTAAACTTCTTAAAAAATTTTATAAATATACTAACAACAAAAATTTTTAAAAATATTATTAATAAAAAATATCTATATTTTACAAATAAAAATTCCTCAAATTTCATAAAAATTATTGCAACAGACTCGTTAATAATAAAGAATAATTTAAATTATTGTGCCCAGATTATTTCTGAAGTTTTTACAATATTACTTATTTCTGGACTTTTATTTGCTACACACCCATTCGCAATGTTAATCACAGTAATTCTTTTTTTAATTGGTACAATTGCCTTTTTATATTTGTTAAAAAAAAAAACAAGAATATGGGCTGAAGAAAGAAATTTATTTGATAGAACAAGAATGGGAATAGTAAAACAAATAATTAGTTCAATACGAGATTTGAAATTACTAAATGTCGAAGATAAATTCTCTGAACAATTTAAAAAAGATAATTTATCTTTTTTAAATGTAAACAGAAAACATGATTTAACTCTTACATTACCAAAAATCTGGATTGAATTAATAACTATTTTTACAGTACTGTTTTTATTGTTTATATTAATCTATTTAGATGATTACCAAGTTCTTCCAAAATCAATTATTCCAATTTTAGCTCTGTATGTTGGTGCATCTTTTAAACTTATACCTTCTTTTAATAAAATTATAACAGGTGTTCAATCTCTTAGATTTGTAACACCAGTTTTAGATGAGTATAAACTGCTATCGGTAGAAAACATTAATGAAAAAGAAAAATTTGAAAATTCAAGTAAAAAAATTCTCTTTAAGTCAAAAATAAAAATAAGTAATTTAAGATTTTCTTATAATAAAATTAATTATGTCTTGGATAATTTAAATTTAGAGATCTACAAAGGTGCAAAAATTGGGATTTTAGGAAAAAGTGGTTCTGGAAAAAGCACATTTCTAGATATTTTTACAGGAATTATTGATGAGTATGACGGAAAAATTACTGTAGATGAGGTTGATATAAGAGACGGGATAAGATCATGGCGTAATTCAATAAGCTATTTATCACAAAATTCAGTTTTTCTAAATGACTCGATTAAAAATAATATATTATTGGGAAGTAAAGAAACAAAAGAAAATTTAATAAAAGAGTCAATTGATAACTCACTTATTAATGAATTAGTTAAAACACTACCTATGAATGAAAATACTTATATTGGTGAAAATGGCATGAAGTTATCTGGCGGTGAGAGACAAAGGCTTGCTCTGGCACGAATTTTTTATTTAAAAAGAGATATTTTAATTTTAGATGAGTCAACGAATGCATTAGATGAAGATACTGAAAAAAAAATATTAGATAACATATGGAAAAACTTTAAAGATAAAACAATTATTCAAGTAACTCATAATCCGAAAATATTAAGTAATTGTGATGAAGTTTTCAAAATTTTCAATGGTAAACTAATCAAAAATTAGAGAGTACCTAAAAAAATATATTTGTATGTATTAGGAAATTTATCAATTTTTTCTTTCCAGTTTTGATAACTATCCCATCTTTTGCTCAAATTAGGACGAGTAAACTTATTATATTTATAGTGTTTTCCAAAAAAAGAATTTGAAAAATACAATTCTAAAATTAATCTATGGTTATTCTTTATTTTTTTTCCTCTATGAAGACATCTCGTATTTACTATAAAATTAGTTCCTCTTTTGCCTAAAAAAGATATTTTTTTGTTTTTAAATTTTGATGGTATGTTTTTTTCTAATACTCTGAAATTATTTTTATTTAAATATTTAAGTTTTAAAAGATTAAATGAATGAGTAGTGTTCAGAATTTCAAAAGGTCCATCATCAATATCATAAACATCACTCAGATAAGTAAAGATTTTTATATCTGCTAGTCTATCTACATCTCTATGCCATATTTGAGCGTCATATGATGTTTTTTCTTCTGATTCATATTCATTGGTATCATTATTTGGAAATGTATACCACGCTGTAACATCAATTAATTTCGGTTCGATATTGTAAATTTTTTTAATAATATTTATCCATTTCTCATTTAGAACAAATTTTGTAACCTCAATGTTTGATAAAAGTTCATCCTTTAAAATATCTAACCTAACAGTTTTTGATGTATGATTTTGGTTTAATTCATAAGAATATTTATTAAAATTGATATCTAAGTCATGATTATTAATTTTTTTTATTTCTGTTTTATTATAAACTTTCATCTTTTTCACAGCTTTTGATAAATTATTAATTTCATAATCAGGAATATCATCTAAAAGTTGGTAGCTATTTTTAGTATTTTTTATTTTTCTATTTGTAATTAAGATTGATAAAAAACTTGCAAATAAACCGTTGGAAATTCTTTCGATAGCCCTAAATAACTGATAAGAAGAATCTTTATTAATATAAAATAAATTCTTTTTCTGCAAAAATATATCTTTTATAAAATTAATTAATTTTTTAATCATTTTTTAATTTTTATATTTAGATTTTCAAAAATTGCTTGTGAAATTAACTCATGCCCCTCTTCATTTGGGTGATTTGTATCATATGGATGAAAAAGTAATTTTGATTTATTATTTTTCATAAAATTGTTAAAATATGGCAGTGTATCGATATAATCTATTTTATTATCTTTTAATAGTTTTATAATAAAATCGCGAGCATTTATTGTTGAACAGCCTAAATCATAATTTAATTTATTAATTTTACTATGATGAAAAACTTCAAGAGAAATTGGAGGTATTAAAACTATAAATCTCATATTTAGTGAATTTAATTCACTATCAGTTTTTTTTACATCTTTAATAAAAACATCCCATAATTTCTGACTTTTTTTCTCAAAACCTTTTGCAAAATAAGAATATGTATATGGACCTAGGGCATGGATCTTTCTTTCTTCACATGATCCTTTAGTTTTTCTTGCAGCTATACTTGCGTGATGTTGTAAATATTTTAGTAAAGTTGAATGATTTAAATATTTATATCTAAATTTATTTGTGTTGTTAATTAATTTAATTAAACCTCTATTAGTTAAATCTTTATCTTGGAATGAAGAATCAACTTTAGCAATTTCTATAATATCATTAAAATTAAATTGATATATTATTACATCATTCTCTTTTAAGTATCTGAGCAATGAATTATTTAAATTAGAAAATGTATTTTTAAAATTATTGTTATATTCTGATGAAGCATAAACATTAAAATTATTATTCAATTTTTTTTTAAATTTTTGATAATAAGTATCTTTAAAATCAACTCCATATCCATTAGTAATACTGTCTCCTAGAAACCAATAAGAATTATTCTCATTTAAATCAATTTTCCATTTATAATCTTTTACTCTAAACTTGGTATCGTCAATATATTGAAAGAATGTATTTTTACCTTTAGAGATTCTATGATATTTATTAATATCGTAATAAATGCTATTATAATTAAATTCTTTGAAAAAAACTCTAGCTAATAATTCCATCAATAAAAATAAAATAATAAAGTAAAAAAAAGCTAATGTGTATTTTTTGTACATTTTTGATATTAATATATACTTAATTTAATTTACTTATCAAATGACTCTTAGAAAAAAAGTTATATTTATAATAAACACTGTTACCCCATATCAAATAGATTTTTTTGAAAAACTTGCAAATTATGTAGATTTAAATGTAATTTTTTATAGTAAAAATTATCAAAATTATAACTTCAATTTCAAAAAAAAAAAAAATCATTTCTTTCTGTGTCATAAAAAAAAACCAGTAGATTTTTTTTGTAAATTTATCCAAAAAGTAAATCCTGATTTAGTTATTTTTGGTGGCTATAGGCTTAAATATAATTCAAGATTTATTTCGTACATAAAAAAAAAAAAAATTAAATTTTTTTATTGGTTAGAAAAACTAAATGAAAGAAACTACTTAAAATACAAATTTACCAAATATTTGATTAGTAAAAAAATTAATAAAGCAGATGGAGTTTTAGCAGTAGGCAGTAATGCAAAAAAAATGTATTCGAAATATAACAAAAATACAATTAATTTTCCATATTCAATAAAAACTCAAAAACAAAATAAAAAAAATTATTTCAACAATAAAAAGATTAATTTTTTATTTGTTGGACAACTAATTGAAAGAAAAGGATTATATTTTATTATCAAAGCATTTAGTTTATTAACTCTCAAAGAAAGAGAAAAGATAAAACTTAATATCGTGGGTGAGGGAAATTTAAAAAAAAAAATTAAAAAAATTTGTTAAAACCAATAAATATGCTCATTACTATGGTTTTCAATATGGAAAAAGATTGGAAAAGATTTATGAACGTTCTGACGTTTTAATTTTTCCCTCAGTCTTTGATGGTTGGGGTGTTGTTCCAATGGAGGCGATGAGTCAATCATTATCGTTAATTTTGAGTAAAAATGCAGGTGTCACCGAGATTATAGAGCATAAAAAAAATGGCTATATTATTGATTCTGAAACAAATTCATTACTAAAGGCAATAAGACTTTTAATACGAAATCCTAAAATTATTAAAACACAAGGTAGAAGAAATAATAATTTGTTATCCAATTCACTTTGTAACTCAAAAAACTCATCAAATTATTTAGTGAAGAAAATTTTAAAAACAATATAAAAATAAAAAATTATTATAAAATTGAAATGTATAAAAAAAAAACTTTTAATCGAAGCAATCAGCACTAATTCAGGTGGTGCAATTTCACACCTTAAGAATATACTAATAAACTTTGATAATCAAAATTTTTTTCAAGAAATCGATGTTTATCTTCCATTCAAAACAAGAAAATTAATGCCAATTAAAAAAAATATTAATTATATTTGTCCAGTCTTTTTTAGTAAAAATTTATTTTTAAGAATAATTTGGCAAACTATAATCTTAAATTTTATTATAATAAAAAAAAAATATAATTGCATTTTCGTTACAGGGAGTTCACATTTTTTATTAAAAGGACCAGTTGTTACTATTAGTCAAAACTTATTACCTTTTACAAAAAAAGAAGTAGATAAATATTTTTTTTCACTTTTTTATGTAAAATTACAGATATTAAAATTTGTTCAAAAAACATCTTTTAAAATGTCTGACGGAATTATTTTTTTACATAAATATTCTCAAAATAAAATCATGAGTCAAATTGGAAAAATTAAAGGAATGATAAACGTAGTGCCACATGGAATAGAGGAAACAAAATTTAAAAAATCTAAGAATGAAAAAAAATTTAGATTTATTTATGTTTCAAATATCGATCTTTATAAAAACCAGGTTTTTATAATCCATGCAATTAATGATTTCTTATTAAAATATCCCCAATATACAAATAAAATATCTGTTGAATTTTTTGGTTCTTATTATGCTCCAGCCTTAAAAAAATTAGATCAAGCTTTAGGATTAATTAAAAATAAGAAAAATTTTAAATATTATGGTCTAAAAAAAAAAGAATTTATCTATTCAAAAAAAAAGGGCTATAATACAGTATTTCTATTTTCATCATCTTGTGAAAATTTTTCAGTTTCTCTAATAGAGGGAATGTCAAAGGGGTTGCCAATTTTATGTGTAAATCTTCAACCAATGAAATCTGTGCTTGGAAATAATGCATTTTTTTATAAATATAAATCTATCATTAGTTTTCAAAAACAGCTCTATAGAATTTTAACTTCTGACCATAAGCGAAATCATGCATCTAGAAGTGTTCATAATCAATCTAAAAAATATAATGGAAAAATAATCGCTTCGAAAACATTTTCATTTCTAAAAAAAGTTTCAGAAAGACATTATGAGTAATAGTTTTATTTTAGGATTAAATATTTATCATGGAGACTCTAGTGCTTGCTTAATGAAAAATGGTGAGATAGTTTTTGCAATTGAAGAAGAAAGAATAAATAGGATAAAACATTGGGCTGGTTTTCCACTAGAGTCAATTAAAGCTTGCTTAAATCATCAAAATATAGAAATGGGAAATATAAATTATATTGCCATTAATACAAATCCAACCTCAAATATATTTGGTAAGATTAAATATGGACTTAGAAATATACAAAATATCAACTTTTTTTTAAAAAAATTAATATCTAACAAAAGAAAAGTATCATTCACAAAAATTTTAAAAAAAGAATTTAAATTAAGTAAAATTCCAAAAATAAGATTTTTTGATCATCATCTCTGCCATCTAGCATCCTCTCATTATCCAAGTTATTTTAGTAAATCTCTTTTAATATCAGCTGATGGCTTTGGTGATTTTACTAGTACTTGCGCTGCTTTAGGTATAAGTAATCAAATTAGAGTCAAACATAAAATTTTATTTCCCCATTCACTAGGAATATTCTATCAAGCTTTTACCCAATTTCTTGGTTTTAAGAATTATGGAGATGAGTATAAAGTTATGGGATTATCTGCGTATGGAACTAACAAGTTTCAAACTCATGTAGATAAAGTTATTGGATACAAAAAGCAAAATTTTTTTTTAAACCTTAAATATTTTAACCATCACTCACAAAATATCGATATGAAGTGGAACAATCAATCACCAAAAATTGAAAATTTATACAATAAAAATTTATCAAACCTTTTTGATTTTGAAATGAGTGAAGAAATCTCCCAAGAGCATATGGATTTGGCATATAGTGTACAAAAAAAATATGAAGAAATAATTTTAAATTACATAAAATATTTTAAAGATATTTATCAGAGTGATTACTTGTCATTATCTGGTGGTTGTGCAATGAATTCCCTGGCCAATGGAAGGATCATTGAAGAATTAAAATTTAAGAAAGTTTATATACCACCATCTCCAGGTGACGCTGGTGGTGCAATTGGTGCAGCTATATTGTGTTCAAATGAAAGTGATATAAAATTAAAAAAAAATATACATTATTATACCGATCAATACTTAGGCACTAAGATAGTAGATGATAATTTACATAATTTAATAAATAAAAGGATTGATAAAAAAAAAAATGATGAAAATATTACTTTAGAATTTGTAGAAGATGAAAAAATTTTAATTGATAAAATAGCCAAAAATATTTTTCAAAATAATATAGTAGGTTGGTTTCAGGGCAGAATGGAGTGGGGTCCGAGAGCCCTTGGAAACAGATCAATTTTAGCAAATCCTTGTAATCCAGATATGAAAAAAATTATAAACTCAAAAATAAAAAGAAGAGAGAGTTTTAGACCTTTTGCACCATCTATTTTGTATGAAAAAGTAAGTGAATGGTTTGAAAATAGTATTGATGTACCTTATATGAGCATTGTTTTAAAATTAAAAAAAAATAAGCTTGGTAAAATTCCTGCAGTTACACACATAGATGGTACAGGACGATTACAAACTGTCAAAGCGAGTTCAAATTATTTATATTATGAGTTAATAAAATCTTTTGAAAAATATTCAGGAGTACCAATTTTATTGAACACATCATTTAATGAAAATGAACCAATAGTAAATACTCCAGAGCAAGCTATAGATTGTTTTTTAAGAACAAAAATGGATTTACTTGTAATAGGCAAATATATGTTGAAGAGATCAAATTTATAGATGAATAAAAGGGAAAACATTATGATCAGTATCTGGGCTGATCCATCTAATTATTTAAATTTATTATTCTTAATTAATTTTCTCCTTAATAAAAATAAAAATGTAATTTTAATATGCAATAAAATAGAGAATAAAAAAGATTTTTTTTACTTTATAAATAATAATTCAAAATTAAAGATTATAGAAATTAAAAAAAATGGAAAGTATGGATACATAAATTTTTTTTTTAAAAAATATTTAATTTGTAAAAAATATGCTATTTCGACAGTAATATCTATTAACTTTATTTCATTATTTTTTTCTTTTTTTTTAATCAAAGGCAAAAAAAAATGGATTTATTATAATTTCGATTTTAATATTCCAAGAGATTTTAACTTAAATAATTTTTTTGAAAAAAATATAATAAAGAAGGTTAAATATATATTCGTTCCATCAAAGAGTAGATTAAAAGTATATAAAAAGGTATTTAACAGAAAAAAAAATATATTTGCAATTTATAACTCATTTTCTAAAAAATTTGATGTAAGAAATAAAACAGAAATTCCTACTATTTTAAAAAATAAAAAGTTTTTTGTAAGATTAGGTTCATTCTATAAATATCATGGTCTAACAAATCTTGCACTAGCCACTAAATATTGGAATAATAAATATTATTTAGTTATGGCTGGAAAATCATATGACAACTATTATGAAAAATTAAAAAAATTGAAAAAGAGAGAAAATCTAAGTAAATTAATACTATTTAAAAATATATCCTATAAAAGATGGTTTGGGATATTAAAAAAAGCAAAAGCTGGATTTGCTTTATACGACCCAATAAATACTAGTCATAATTACATGGGAGGCACATCACAAAAATTAAATAACTATATTTTTGCTGGAATTCCATCGTTTGTATCTAAAAATAAGGATTTTAGAAAGTTTAATGCTAAACATAAAACCTCAATACTAATTAATAACAATTCAATTTCAGATATTAATTATAATTTAGAAAAAATTATTAAGAATAAGAAACTTTATAATATAATTAAAAAAAATAATATAAATGCTTTTAACAATGAATTTAATTTTGAAAAACAAATACTTGAAGTTCAGAATAAAATTTTATAAATGTTAAATTCATTAAAAAAAGGCATAGCATTTGTTTCGTCACATCCAATACAATATCAAGTTCCTATCTTTAAAAAATTATCTAAATTTGAAAATTTTCATGTAATATTTGAAAATAAAATCTCAAAATCAACTAAATTATTTGATGAGGGTTTTAATAAAAACATAATATGGGGTGAAGATCTTCAAAAAGGATATAAATATATTTCTTTTTACCAGTATAACTCTTTTATAAAAAATATATTAAATGTTTATAATTTTTTAAAAAAAAAAAAAATTAAAATTTTAATATTATCAGGATGGAATAGTAAATTTTATAAAATCATATTAATTATTGCAAAATTATTGAATTTAAAAGTTTTTCTTAGATGTGAAAATAACCTTGAGAATAAAAAAGGTTTGTCAAAACTAATTACAATTATTGGACTTTCTTTGTTTTTTAAAATTTTCTATGGATTTTTATCAATTGGAAAGAAAAATACAAAGATGTACTTAAAGTGTGGAGTTAAATTTAATAAAATTCTCAAAACTCCATATTTCGTTGATGAAAATTTTTTTTCTGAAAAAAAAATAAATAATTTTAAAATCAAAAATTTAAAAAAAAAGATGCAAATAGAAAAAAAAAAAATATTCTTATTTGTCGGAAAGATAATAGATAGAAAAGGCTATGATGACCTTCAGAAAATATCTATTATAATTAAAAAAAATCTATTTTTATATAAAAAATCAACTTTTTTAATAATCGGATCAGGTGAAAAGATTAACCAATTTAAAAAATTTATTAAAATTAATAATATTCAAAATTTTAAATTTTTAGGCTTTAAATCTCAAAGAGAACTTATCAATTATTATAAAATATCTGATTTTCTGATACTACCATCTAAATACGAAACTTGGGGATTAGTTGTAAATGAAGCCATGTCTCTAGGTACTCCATGCATTGTGTCTGATGGATGTGGTTGTGCTAACGATTTAGTAATTTCAAACAAGACTGGATTTGTTTACAAAAAAGGAAATTATTTAAATTTATTTCAAATAATAAACTATACATTTTCAAAAAATTTTAATTATAATAAAATGAAAATCTTAGCCTTGGCAAAAATAAAAAAATTTTCAATGAGACAAACATTTGAAGTTATTCAAAAAATAAAATAGTGAAAAAGAGAGTTATTATTATTGGAAATTCACACCCATCATCCATCGAGAATATGTTTTATAATTCTTTCAAAAAAAATAAAATAAAAGTATCTTTATTTGATCCAAATAAATATTTAATAAAATTAATAAATAATAAAATAGTTAAAAAGTTTTTTAAATCTTTATATTTTTATTCCTATAACTCTTTAATTTATAAATACCTAAAACTAAATAAAAACAGTAATATCGTCTTTTTTTTTAAAGGTGAAAGTTTAAATAAAAATTTTTTAAAAAAAATTAAAAAAAGTTTTAAAAATAATATCTATATTAATTATAATACTGACAATCCATTTTTTAAGAACACAGATTTAAATAAACAAATTAAATCTTGTATTGGATTATATGATTATTATTTCACATGGTCAAATAATGTGAAAAATAAAATAATAAAAAAAAAAATTACTTACTAAAAACAAAGTTATCCACTTGCCATTCGCATATGATAATAGATATAGAAAAAAATTGATCATAAATAATAAAAAATTAAACAAAAAAATTTTATTCTATGGATCATGGGATAAAAATAGAGAAAAAATTCTTAATAGAATAAACTCAAAAAATATTGATATTTTTGGTAATGGTTGGCAAAATGCTTCTCATCAGTTTAAAAAAAATCATGATATATTCTTTAAAGATATTTATGGTTCAGAATTAGCAAAAAAAATAAGAATATATAGTGCTTGTCTAAACCTAAATAGACCACAAGTGAAAGACTCCCATAATATGAGACTATTTGAGGTTACAGGATATTGTGGATTAATTATTACACCAGAGACAAAAGAAACAAAAATTTTTTTTAAAAATAAAAATTCTATTATTATGTTTAAAAACTTTGTGTCATTAAAAAAAATTCTTAAAAATGATTTTACCAATCAATACTTTCTTAAATTAAGAAATAAATCTTTCATACTGTCAAAAAATCATTCATATGATAAGAGAAGTTTGCAAATATTAAAGACTATATCAAATGTTATCAATTAATTTTATTAATAGAGCACTTTTTTCTTTATTCGTACTCTTAACTTTAATTTTAAATTTCAATTTTATTTTTTTTGATGAATTTGTGATTGAATTACAAAAAAAAATTGTAATTATATCTTTAGTTATTTGTTTTTTTTTACCTTCAATTTTTTATTATTTTAACCAAACTAAGTATAGAAATACTCCTTTAGTAGAAATTATCTTATTATTTTTTGTAATTTCAAATTTATCAATTTTTCTTCTTGGAAAAGATTATATATCAAAAGCCTTTTTTTGGTTAACAGCTGAACAAAGTGTGAATGATTTTAAAATTTTTCTAGAAATTTTTTATAACCCATATAATTTTCTTAAAATTTTTTATTATTCAGTATTGTCATTTTTGATCGGATATTGGTTAATATTTCTATGGTTAAATAAAAAATCAAACATTTTATTACGAAATAATAATTTAAATTTTAATTTTAGTAGTAATCAATTTTTCTTTCTTTCTTTAAGTTTATTCTTTATAAAAATAAATTTATTTTTATTTCCTGAATTACTTACAATTAATATAATTAATCAATTTAAGGAAGTAATTCTCATTTTTTTATCTTTTTGTTCTTCCTATATAATTTTTGAAAGTAAAAAATTTATGATCAGATTAATTTCAATATTAATAATATTTATGTGTTTCGTAATATCTATTACAGAAACAGGATCTCAAATTGGTATAACTTTAATCTTTATATCATTTGTAATTAATTACTGGTTCTTAAAAAAAAAAATTTTCATTTCAGGTATCTTGTTAATAATTTTAAATTTTTATTTTTTCCAAGACATTAAAATAGAATATAGAGAGAGAATAAGCAGCTATTCAATTGAAATGAGAGCCCCTTTATTAAAAATTGCTAAATATGTAGATTCATTATTAATAGGAGTAGAGGGCTTCAAGTTTAGAAATTTATTAAAAGATTTACAATATTCAGAAGATAAAGTTAATTTACAATCGCAATTAGGAAAATATAAATTATCAAATCCAGAATTAGATAATAAAAATAGAGTTACTACAGCAAGATTAACAATGTCCCCTGTTGCTCTTCATAAATTAATAAATAAATTTGATATGAATAAATTAGATTTAAAATATGGAGAAACATATAAATCATTACCTTTTTTCTTTATACCAAGATATTTTTGGTCAACCAAACCAGCAAGTTCTTTTGGAATTGAATATGGATTAGTCTCTGAAATTACCTCTACTGAATATCCTACATCTATTAATATCTCATGGATTTCAGAGTCATTTTGGAATTTTGGTAATTATTTTTTTATTGCGATGTTTTTAAAAGGAATACTTATTACATCCTTAAGTTTTGTAATACTTTTTAAAAAAAAATGTGCATTATTTTATGCTTGGATGTCATCAACTATACCACTTGTAATAGCAGAAAATAATTTTTCTTTAATGGTTTCACCAATATTCTTTAAATTTATTTTTTTAGTATTAATCCTTATAATCTTTAAAGTATTATTTTTTAAAAATGAAAAAAATCAAACTATTTATTAGAAAAAAAAATTCTACTAATCACCATAGTATAGAAAGATTTGCTCAAACACTTTTGAATAGGCTGAAAGTAGACAATGCAGAAATAGCGATAATAAATTGCCCTCTACCAAGCAACGGCTTTTTTAAAAGGATCTATCTAATTTTTTGGGCATTTTTTAAACAAGGAGATGTTAATCATATCTTAGGTGATATAAATTTTATATCTATTTTAATGAGTAAAGAAAAAACAATTAATACATTTTTGGACTGCAGATTACTGAATGAATTTAAAGGTTTAAAAAAGAAAATTTATCAATATTTTTGGTTTAAGTTTCCTATCAAAAAATCAATAATTTCTACATTCATTTCTGATTTTACAAAAAATGAAATTACTCAACGTCTTTCTTTAAAAAATAATTTTAAATCTGAAATAATACCAGTTCCAATTGTTAGCAGTGTTTACCAAAAAAAAAATCTTTCAAATAAAAATAATATTTTAATAATAGGAACTGAAAAACATAAAAACATCTATAATATGATAAAAGGATCTCTAGGACTAAACGTAAAATTTAATATTGTTGGCAAATTAGAAAATAATATTAGAGATTTTTTAAATAAAGAAAATATAATATATGAAAATTTTGTTGATATATCTGATGAAGAAATAATTAATTTGTACAAAAAAAATTCAATTTTAATGATGGTTTCAAAATATGAAGGTTTTGGAATGCCAATTTTAGAAGCTCAACAATTTGGACTAACAGTAATTACTAGTAATATTGAGCCAATGAAATCAATAGCCGGCGATGGTGCTATTTTCGTTAAACCAAACAGTGTTGATGAAATAAGAGATGGTTTATTAAAAATTTTAAACAACAGAAAATTTACTCAAAATCTTATTAGTGCTGGAAAGAATAACTTAAATAGATATAAAGACATGCTTGTTATAGAAAAGTACAAAAAAATATATTTAAAAATATTAAATAAGACGTAACGCAGCTAAAGAATTTAATATGAAAAATAACATTGTAATAATTGGAAAAGAGAGCTTGCTCACAAAGTATATTTTAAAAAAAAATAAAAAATCAATTATTTTTTCTGCTAGAAATCATTCAGAAATTGAGAATATTGTAGAAGTAATAAACAAACTTAAAAAAGTTATATTGATTTTTAATAATTTTTATCCATCATCCCAAATAAATAGAATTAATCATAGTAATTACGAAAAGTTTTATAATCAATCAATACTATTTAATGCTAAATTATTCTCAAAATTAAAATCAAACAATATAGAAAAAATTATTTATTCAAGTAGCTCAGCAGTTTATAATTCTATAAGAAAAGATTATCAATTTATTGATAGCAATAACAAAAGTTTATATTCCTCAACTAAAATTGCTTCAGAGAATTTAATTTATAATTTTGCCTCAAAAAATAAAATATCTTTTCTTATTTTAAGAATTTTTAATATGTATTCCAATTACGATGACAAATTTTCCATAATCTCAAAATTATATAAAAGTGTTAATACTAAGAATGAAATTAAACTATTTAATAATGGAGAAAATGTACGTGATTTTATCCATGTGAAAGATGTTGTTAAATTAATTAATTTTTACATAAAGGCTGAAAATTTAAAAAATTCAGTTTATGATATTGGAGTAGGGCAAGGAACAAAACTAATAGACTTAATTAATTTATTAGGGACTAAGAAATTTAATATTAAAAAAAGTAAAAAAATAATAGATGAAGCAGATGTATCAATAGCAAAAAATGAGTTTTTAGAAAAATTTAAATTCATAAGACTTGAAAAATTTTTTTCAGATAAGGTAAATTTAAAAAATAAGCATTTTAATTTTTATAAACAAGATACTTCAAATATACTTCAAGATATAATTGACGATTATATTATTTATGGGACTGGTAATGCAGGAAAACAAGTTTATCAAAGACTCTCTAGCCAAAACCAGAAAATTTACTGTTTTGTTGACGATGACTATAAAAAACATAAAAATAAACTTTATGGGAAAAAAATTATATCTAGAAAAGAGCTAGCTTATCTTTCTAAAATCAAGATAATTAAAAATTTGATTATTGCAATTCCTAGTCTTAGTCAAAAAAAATTAGAGCAAATAAGGGAAAAATTTTCCCCATACATTAACGACATAGCCTACATACCACTTAAAAAAACATTAAAGACAGAAATTATTACATTATCTGATTTGGATGCTTATAATACTAATGATATATTAAGAAAAAAACCTAAGACTATTAATTTTAAAATATTCAATAAAGACTTATTAAATAAAAAAATTTTAATTACTGGTGCTGCAGGATCTATCGGATCTCAATTATTAAGACAATTGCTTAATACTACTTCTAAAAAAATAATAGGTTTTGATAACTCTGAATTTGACTTATTTAATTTAAAAAATGAACTTAAAGATTTTAAAAGAATTAAATTATATCTAGGTGATATATTAGATACTAATTTCATTAATTATATAATTAAAAAAGAAAAAATAGATCTAGTATTTCATGCTGCTGCTTATAAACATGTTGGTATGCTCCAAGAAAATATAAGTTCTGCAATAAGAAATAACATTTTTGGCACAAAAAGTGTTCTAATGTCTGCAAAAAAACATAACATTCCGATTGTTACAATTTCGACAGACAAGGCAGTGAGACCAACCAGTGTACTTGGTCTTACAAAAAGAATCTCTGAAATATTGTGTTTAAAATATAACAAACATAATTTTTCTTCGAAGGTTGTGCGCTTCGGAAATGTTTTTGGAAGTGTAGGATCTGCTGTACCAACTTTTATTTATCAAATTAATAATAGAATACCAATTACTGTTACACATAAAAATGTAAAAAGATATTTTATGACTATAAATGATGCATGTTTTTTACTGCTATGGTCAGTTAAAATTAAAAATGCAAAAAATGTTTTAGTTTTAAATATGGGAAAACCAATTAAAATTTTAGATATAGTAAAATCTTTAATTGACGAAAAAAAAAAAATTGAACCTTCATACTCAAGCGAAATTAAGGTTATTGGTTTGCAAAAAGGTGAAAAAATGAATGAAGAATTAACAATTAGAAAAAAAACAAATAAAACTAAAAATATTGATATAAGCTTAGCTCAAGACCCAAAGTATTCTGATGATAAGATTGAAACTTTACTTAATGATTTAGAAACTTGTAGTAATCCAACTATTGCAAAAAGTTTAATGCTAAAATTTTTAAATAAAGAATATAAAATACGCTAACTTTGAAATTTTCTATAATAACCGCAACTCTGAATAATCAAAAGTCAATAAATAAGACAATTCAATCAATAAGTTCTCAAAGCTATGCTAATTATGAAGTATTATTTGTTGATGGATTATCAACTGATAATACCCTAGATATTATAAAAAACTCTAAAATTCAAAATAAAACTATAATTTATCAAAAAAAAACAGGCGTATATAACGCTTTTAATATAGGAATTAAAGCGGCAACAGGAGATGTTGTAATTATATTAAATGCTGATGATTACTTTAAAAGCAAAGATACTTTGTTTGAAATAAATAATTTTTTTTTAAAGAATAGAAATGTAGATCTATTGATGAGCAATGTTGAAATTATAAATAATAAAAATAAGATTATTAGAAATTATAAATGTAATAATTTTAAAAATTATATGTTTTATTTAGGACATATGCCACCTCACCCAGGAGTTTTTTTAAGAAAACATGTGTATGATAAGTATGGTTTGTTTAAAGAGAATTATAAAAACGCTGGTGATTATGAATTTCTATTAAGGATGATAATCAAAAATAAAGTAAAATTTGAAAAATTAAAAAAATGTTTTGTTCAAATGTCTTACGGAGGTAAAAGTAATAAGAATTTAATTAGCTATATTACTAATACTATAGAAATTAAAAAAGCTCTTAAGCAAAATAATCTAAAAACATCTTATTTATTTATAATTATAAGATTTTTTATTAAATTTTTTCAATTTTTTAGTATAAAAAGTGCAAATTAAAAATAATATACATCAAAAACTTTTGAAATATGCAATTTCTCTATTGCCTCCTGCACTAATTTCAGGACCTTTGTTAGCAGATTTGATCGTATGTATTTCGAGTTTATATTTTTTAACCTTTTTATGGAAATCTAATCAAATTAATTTTATTAAAAACGATTTTTCAAAAATATTTTTAATCTTTTGTGTTTATAACATAACTAATTCCTTTTTTGCTGATGATATAATTATGTCCTTAAAAAATTCACTTTTTTATATTAGATTTTTATTATTAATTTTCTTAATAAAATTTTTAATTTTAAAGGAAAATAAGTTTTTAAAACTTTTTTTTATCTCACTAGTAATTTCATTTTCAATAGTAATTATTGATGCAATTGTCGAATACTATCTTGGTTATCACTGGTTATTTGATAAAAGCACTTATCCTGAATTTTTAAGTGGCAGTAGAATAAGTGGTCTATTTGATGAAGAATACATTATGGGTAGTTACCTTCTAAAATTATATCCCATATTATTATCACTCACCTTTATTACATTTAACAATAATCAAAAAAAAAATTTTATAATTTTTATAATTACATTATTTGTATTAATTGGAATAATCGTTTCAGGTGAAAGAACATCTGTTCTAACTTTTTTAATAATTATATTCTTATATCTATTATTTTTAGATTTTATTTCTAATATTAGAAAAAGAATTTTATTAATAATTAGTACCTTATTTATTTCTATTTTGATTGTTGTATCAAATGATAAAATTTCAAATAGATTAATTTTTCATTCTCTTAATTCCTTTTTCTCTGATGCATCATTTAACTATGATATCAGAAATACAGATCAAAGATTTAGAGAAATCTTAAAAATCTATGTTGGAGAAGATGAAATAGACTTTAATAATGATGTTTTATACGAATATGATGATGAAAATCAAATATATATTATTAAAGAGTGGAAAATAAATATTCCAAAACCTAACAGACTACAAATTATCGAGGCTGGAAAGATCGCAGAAAAAAATTACAATAATCAAAATTTAATAAAAAAATATTTTACTAATTTTAAACTTAAATTTATTCATGTAATTTCAAGAAAAGATAAAAAATTAGTCTATTATAGTACAGAACATCATGATCATGCTTTGATAAGTATTCATATGTTTAAAGAAAGTCCAATATTTGGCCATGGTTTAAAAATGTTTAGGGTTAAATGTCATGAAAAAAAATATAATTTAGGTGAAAGATCTTGCACTACGCACTCACATAATATTCTATTGACGTTTTTATCTGAATTAGGAATTATTGGACTTTTATTTTATCTAACTATGATTTTTTTATTGATAAAGGAAATAAAAAATAAAAGTAATATAAAAAAATTAATCCCAATAAGTTTATTAATTTTACTTTTACCAATTATGCCATCAGGCTATTTCTTCAATAATTTTTCCTCTATATTGTTTTATATAAGTATAGGTTTTTATTTTGGAATTAAAAAAATAAATTTGAATAGAATTAGTATATGGAATTGATAAATATATTTATTTTATTCGGTATTTTAAATTCATTAATATATTTTTTTCATGAAAAATTAATTAAAATATTTAATACTTATGACTATCCTAACAAAAAAAGAAAAATTCATAAAAATAAAACTTCTTTATTAGGAGGATTGATATTATTCATAAATTGTTGTTTCTTTTTTTTTATAAATAAATTCTTATTTAACAGTTCGCTTACAAATATGAACCTAGAGTCCTTCATATTTGGAGCTACACTTATTTTTCTTCTAGGTTTTTACGATGATAAATTTAACCTTAATGCTAACTTAAAATTTTTATTTCAAATTATTTTTTTGGTACTAGTTGTATTAACTGATAGTAATTTAAAAATTCAATTTCTTTATTTCGCATCATTTAATTATACTTATTTTTTAAATGATATTTCGTTTATGTTTTCCGTGATATGTATATTAATATTTATCAATGCTTTGAATATGTACGATGGAATAAACCTGCAGGTAGGAATTTATAGTTTAATAATATTTATTGCACTTATGTATTTTTCAAAAGAGTATATATTTCTTTCAGCCCTTATTATTTCATTAGTAGTTTTTTTAATTTTAAATAATAGATCCATAATTTTCTTAGGAGATAGTGGAAGTAATTTACTGGGATACATTATCTCGTTTATTATTATATATGAGGCAAATACGCCAAATTATCCAAATTTATCGGTTGAAAATATATTTATACTTATGATGTTACCTGGAATAGAACTAATAAGATTATTTGTAATTAGACTTAGTAAAGGCAGACATCCATTTTCTGCTGACAATAAACATATACATCATTTACTTATTTCTAAAAATGGATACTTTAAAACAATTCTATTTACAAAATTTTTTGTTATTTCGCCAATAATTTTAATGATATTGCTAAAAGATTATTATTTACAATTAATAGTTAGTTATATTATTTTTTATGCATTAATAATCGCAAAATATGAAAAATAAAATATTAATAACAGGTGGTGCTGGCTTTATAGGTAGTGAGTTAATTAAATTAATTAAAGATAAAAAAAATATTGTTGTAGTAGATAAAAAAAATAACAAGAAAATAATTTCAAAGTTTAAGAAATTAAATATTAAATATATACAAGGGGAATTAACTAATAAAAAATTTGCAAAAAACATTTACAAAAATTTTAATTTAATTTTTCATTTAGCAGGAATAGTAAAAGTACCTAATACAGATATTAATTTAGATATTAAAAAAGAAAAAAAAATTTATAATGATGCAATAAATATTTTAAATAATTTAATTAATTTTTCTGAAAAAAAGGCTAAAGTAATATTTCCATCAACTCACTTAATATTCGAAAACTGTAAGAAGAATAAATCCCGTTTTAACGAAAATTCTACACCTATGCCAAATTTAGCATATTCTAGAAGTAAATATGATTGTGAAAAATTATTGAAAAAAAACAAGATTAATTACATTATTTTAAGATTAGGTTCTGTTTATGGTCACACGAGTGATAAAAAAAGGATGTTTAATCTCCCCAACCTTTTTGCATTAAGAGCTAAAAATAGCCTAGACTTAAAATTATTTTCAGGTGGTGTACAAATAAAAAGTATAGTTTCAGTTAATGACGTAGCAAGAGCAATGTTTTTTCTCACTAAAAAAAAATATTTCAATCAAACATACAACTTAGTCTCTCAGCATTTTACAGTTAAAAAAATCGGCCAAATATGTAAAAAATATAATAAAAAAATAAGTCTAAAACCTACAAAAAATAAAATACCTTATGAGGGATATTATATGAATTGTAAAAAGATCAAAAAGACAGGATTTAAATTTGTGTATAATTACGAAGATTTTGTCAAAGATTTTATTAAAATAGTATAATCTCAATTTGTATAAATTAAATCATATCCAATTATTTTCTTATGTTTAATGTTTAATTTATATATATTTGTACATGGCGCCCTTAGGTACATACATTCTTTTTCACTTACAAAAATTTTATAATTGGTGCCTACAATTTTTTCTTTAGGCTCTATACTTTCTTTATTAGGTATAAATGAATAAATACTTGGCCATATATTATAGGATTTGTAGTTATTATTAATTCTATCCAACTGTTTAGCAAAAAATACTATTATAGACACTATTAAAATTAATCTAAAAATTTTTTTAATTAATAATAAATTATAACTATGAATATAAGATCCAATTAAAAATATTATTAGTGTAACAAGATAACTATAGCCATATCTATATAATGGAAACTTTAAAAAAAAAATAATTGTACCTAATGTAGAAATTATAATAATAACATTTTTTTTTTTATTCTCCTTAAAAAATAAATACTTATTTTTGTTTTTTTTATAAAAATTGAAGACAAATAAAATGACCAATAGTAGAAATATATAGGGGATTAAAATTTTCAGAATATATCTTAGGTGATTTGAAGACCAAGTGTTTACCCAATTAAAGTTTTTTAAAAATTTACTCTCAGTAATTGCTTCATCATTTCTGTCAGGCCACCCTTTTGACCATACTTCTGCTGATATATTTTGTTTGATTGTTTCCGTCTTATCTGCCCATGAAAGTTTATAAAAACATGTTTTATTAATTGGATAAATTAAACAACCAGAAACTAAAATATTTTTTAAAAGCCAAAGTATTATTAATAAAGATGAGAATGAAAAAAAAATTTTATATTTTTTATTTAATTTCAAGTATATTGTAAAAGGAATAAAAAATGCTAACCCCAAAGTAATTTTATTTAAAAATATGTATGTAGCTGTGAGAGATGTTTTTTTTAAAAAGTTGTAATTTACCTCTGATTTTAAATAAATAGAAATTAAATAAAAAAATAATAAGTGAGCAGGAGCATCATTTCCAAAAGCACTATAACGATTAATTTTATAAGCAATATAAATTAATACAAATAGGGAAAAAATATCATTTAGTTCAAATTTCGTATTTTTTAAAAAGCTGATAACTTCGTCTATAAAATAAAATATTATAAAAACTACTAAGGATCCTAATGGAATAGTAATACTTTGTATTCCAGTAATATAATTATTATTAATTGCAGAAATATATTGAATTATAGAAATGTGCCCAAATCTAAAATGTAAATTACTTAGTCCTAAAATAATTTTATTTTCATTTAATATTTGTGTATATGGAAGATGATATAATCCAGCATCAGGTCTATTTATGTCACTATAGGCAATAAGAAAGAATACAATTATTGTTGTTTTAAAACAAAAAAAAAAGTTCTTTTTTTGAAATTTTTATTTTTAGAAAAAATAAAAACGGTATAATAAAAATTATTGTTGAAATTACTTTGTTTAATGGAAGAAAAAAATTGGTTAGTAATGCAATAAATGAAACTAAAATAGTTCCAAAAATAGCATTTTCAGATAATTTATTGCTATTTTTTTTAAAATAATAATTACTAAAAGTTTTTCCATACAGGTAAAAGTATAAGTTAGTTAAAAATATCTTGAATAAAATAAGCATCTTAGCCTAATTTAGTTATTTTCATTAGGCACAATTAAAAAATTATTATTAACAACTGTAACAAATTTATAATTTATTTTTTTTATAAAATTAACAAAATCTTCAAATTGATAATTCATTTTATTTTCAAATTGTTCTTCATATTCAAAAATAATAGGCATTTTATGTTTTAGTATAGTCTTTGATGAACCTTTTAAAACTTTTAAATCCCATCCCTGTACATCAATTTTCATAAATGATATTTTTCTTTCAAAATTAAAATCGTCAATTTTTTTAACTAAAATTTTTTCTTTATAATTATTTTTCATATTATTTGAAAATTCTAGATCTAATGATCCATATGTTCCATATTTTTCAAAGCTAGGAATTTTTAAATATTCTTCTCCAGAACAATCTGACAGTATACAATTTAATCCTCTTATATTTTCTGAATTCAACCCAATATTTTTAACTAAAATGTCGTAAATATATTTTGATGCCTCAAATGAATATATTGTTGTATTTAAATATAATTTTGAAAATAGAATACTAAGTTGACCATAATTAGCTCCAGCGTCTATAACAACTGAATTTGGTTTGATATATTTTTTAGATAAGTTGTAGACATCCTCGTCAAAGATTCTATTTTTAATTATTTCTCTTCTTATGACATCTTGATAAGCATATTTTGGTAGGTAATAAATTCCAGTTGTGGTAGTGTATTTTTTTAGCTTCGATGAATGAATGCTTTTTCTCTCATCACGAATTAATATTACAAAACCTATTTTTTTTGCTATTTTCCAATATATTTTTTTTAAAAATATAATTAATTTAAACATATTATATATTTATCTAAAAATTTGATTTGTTAAACATTAAAATGACTTTAAATTTTTATCTATGAAGCTTTCAATAATTGTACCTGTTTTTAACGAGCAGAATACCATTCTTAAAATAATCAAAAAAATTAATAATGTCGATTTTATTGAAAAAGAAATTATAATAGTAGATGATGGCTCCACCGATAAAACTAAAGAGTTTCTTAAAACGCTATCCAAAGAAGATTATAATATTTTTTATCATGAAAAAAATCTAGGCAAAGGTGCCGCAATTCAAACAGCAAAAAAATTCATAACAGGTGATATAGTAATTATTCAAGATGCTGATTTAGAATATGACCCAAAAGATTATAAATCTCTAGTTAGGCCGATATTAAATGGTCAAGCAGAAGTTGTATATGGCTCAAGAGTATTGAATAAAAATCGATATTCTCTGGTTAATTTTTCGTCAATCTATAGAATATTTTTTAATCACATGTTAACTATTTTTTCAAATATCATAAATAAACAAAGTCTTACTGATGCACATACTTGTTATAAAACCTTTTCAATTGAATTATTTAATTCAATTGACTTAAGAGAAAAAGGTTTTTCTTTTTGTCCAGAAATTACAACAAAAATAGCAAAAAAAAATATTGATATTAAAGAAGTCCCTATTGAATATTATGGAAGATCATATAAAGAAGGAAAGAAGATTAAAGTAAGCGATGGAGTAAAAGCATTACTCACAATACTTAAATATAAATTTAAATAATGAAAAATGATTTAAAAATTGGATCAAATAAAAGTTTTGGAATTGTATTTTTTTTTGTTTTTTTAATAATTGGAATATTCTTTTTTAAAATTGGATCAAGTTTCAGCTATATATCTATATTTCTAGCAATGGCCTTTCTCTTATTGGGTGTAATTAACTCTAAGTTTTTGACACCATTAAATAAAATCTGGTTTAAATTTGGTATATTCTTAGGATATTTTATTTCACCAATAGTTATGGCATTAATATTTTTTTTCGTAGTTACCCCTACATCATTATTATTAAAAATATTTAAAAAGGATGTATTAAACTTAAAAAAAAATAGTAATAAATCTTACTGGATTATTAAATCTAAAAATAATAGTAATATGAATAATCAATATTAATTTATGAGTTTTATAATAGAATTTTGGCAATTTTTGAAAAATAGAAAAAAATATTGGCTTATGCCTATAATTATAGTTTTACTAATTTTTGGTGGTTTAATAATCTTAAGTCAAGGTTCAGCGGTTGCTCCATTTATTTATACTATATTCTGATCGGTGACATCTATTCTAGGAATTTCAGCTTTTTACCATGATAGTGCTGCCACATTAATAGTTGATGGCAAAATCATTGCGGCAGCACAAGAGGAGAGATTTACAAGGAAAAAACATGATTTTAGTTACCCATTTAATTCTATAGAATTTGTTTTAAATTTTGCAGACTTAAAATTAAACCAAATTGATAATATTATATTTTATGAAAAACCTTTTCTAAAATTTGAGCGACTTTTAGAAACTTACACAGCATTTGCACCTAAAGGGTTTGTTCAATTTTCTAAGGCAATGCCGACATGGTTAAGAGAAAAACTTTTCCAAAAAAAATTATTATATGAGAGTCTTAAAAAACAAGATCCACTTTTTAAAGATCAAGACAAAATAGGATTCTGCGAACATCATATAAGCCATGCAGCAAGCGCTTTTTATCCATCACCATTTGAAGAAGCAATCGTATTGACTGCAGATGGTGTTGGTGAATGGGCAACAACTACAGTAGCAATTGGAAAAAAGAACAATCTAGAAATAAAAAAAGAAATACATTTCCCTCATTCATTAGGTTTAATGTATTCTGCTTTCACGTACTATACAGGGTTTAAAGTAAATAGTGGTGAGTATAAGTTAATGGGTTTAGCCCCATATGGAAATCCTATTTATCAAGACAAGATAAAAGATAATATAATTGATATTAAATCAGATGGTTCGTTTAGGTTGAATCAAGATTTTTTTAATTATGCAACAGGTTTAACAATGACTAGTCCAAAATTTCATGAATTATTCGGTCAAAAACCAAGAAATTCTAAAACTGAAAAACTTAATCAATTCCATATGGATATAGCCGCATCTATTCAAAAAGTTACAGAAGATGTTATGGTTAAGTTAGCTATATCTTTAAAAGAGGAGTATAAAATAGATAATTTATGTTTAGCAGGTGGTGTTGCTTTAAACTGCGTTGCTAATGGAAAAATTTTAGAGAAAAATATCTACAAAAATATCTGGATACAACCTGCTGCCGGAGACGCGGGTGGTTCCCTTGGAGCTGCTTTAGCTTATTGGCATATTGAAAATAAAATGCCAAGAAAAATAAACTTAAATGATAGTATGAGTGGATCTTATTTAGGACCAGAGTATAATAATGAACAAATTAAAAAAGAACTTGACCAACTTGGAGCTGAATATAAAATTTTCAATGAGAAGGATTTAATTGATAAAGTTGCAGACGACCTTTCTTTAAGAAAAGCTGTTGGATGGTTTCAAGGAAGAATGGAGTTTGGTCCCAGAGCCTTAGGAGCGAGATCAATATTAGGAGATCCAAGATCTTCAGAAACACAAAAAAATTTAAATTTAAAAGTAAAATATAGAGAAAGTTTTAGACCTTTTGCTCCATCAGTATTAAGAGAGGATTCCTCAGAATGGTTTGATATAAGTGTAGATAGTCCATATATGTTAATGGTAGCAAAAGTCAAAAATAAAAAAACTTTTGAAATGACGGAAGAACAAAAAAAACTATTTGGTATTGAAAAATTAAATATAAAAAGATCTGAAATACCTGCTGTTACACATTTAGATTATTCTGCAAGAATTCAAACTGTAAATAGATATACCAATGAGAAATATTATAATCTTATCAAAAAATTTAAAGAAAAAACTAATTGCCCATTAATTGTAAATACTTCTTTCAATGTCAGAGGAGAGCCAATAGTAAACACACCAACAGATGCATTTAATTGTTTTATGGGAACCGAATTAGATAAGTTGGTAATTGGAAATTTCTACCTAGATAAACTTGAACAAGATCCATCATTGAAAAAGAATTATACTGATAAATTTGAATTAGATTAGAAATTTATTTATTTTTCCATAAAATATGGCCATTATGTTCGAAAATTATTTTCTTATTTTCTAAACTATAAAAGTAGTCCATAAAATCTGTAGAGCAGGCATTAATTTTTATTAAATAATATATGTTTTTTTTATAATTTTTTTTTAAATAATCTATTGAATCAGTTTGACATGATAAATTCTGTGAATTTTTAAATTTTGGAAGCTGGGTAAAATCCCAATCATACATAATCATGTTTATATCACTAAGATTTTTATTTTTAAAATAATTGTATAGTAATATATTGACTTCTGGATAATTTGTTCGTTTTAACTCTTTTTTAAAATGTTTCTCAAAAATAACTTTGTCATTTCTTTTCTCATTTACAAAATATATTGAAAATAAAATAAATCCAATAAGCATTAAATTATTGAATAAAGAATAATTGTTCGCTTTATTTTTGCATAATTTAAAATACAGATTATTTATAAAATCAACTATTGAAAATGAGGAAATTGATAGGATAAAAGCCACCAAAGGCAGCATAAATGAAAAATTACGCGCATCATTTGCAAAAATATTAGACCAAAGAAAAAAGTACGGTAAAATCAATAATAAAGTAATTATTGTGTAAAAATTTTTAAATGACCCAATTACAATCATAAATAAAATTAACAAATAAAATTTCCCAAAAACTAGTTGCAATCCATACTTTAAATTTAGTAATACTGATAAAAATAAAGAACTATTTTCATTTTTAACTAGCTGATTGGTGTCACTAAAAAAAGAAAGATTTAATGCCTGTAGGCTTTCTTCATTAAAATTAAATAAATATATTTTATATAAATACCAAGGAAGGAGAATTATTGAAAATAAAATTAAATAAATAAATATTGTTTTAATAAAATTAATATTTTTTGATTTTATTTTAAGAAAATAATAAAAAATTGGAAAAGCAAACGATAAATAAAGTGCAGTTTGTTTTAGTAATCCTGGTAATATTGCGATTAAGCAGAGAATTACAACATAATATTTTTTGAATTTGTAAACCTTATCTAATATTAAAGTATATCCAATTGCAACAGTTGCAAAGACAAGAATCGGGTCAACAAATCCAATAAAAAGAGTATGACGGAATTGATTTAATGTTAGTAATGCAATAAAAAAAAGTGTTAGCTTAATTTCTTTCCCATAATTAGGAATAATATTAATAATTCTAAGCATCATAAACCAAATCAAAATTGGATATGCTAAGCCAACCGATCTAGAAAAAAACTCTATCTCCAAAGTTCCAATTACAATGTAACTTAATGACATTAAAATAGGATAAGCTTGGGGATAGTCCATTGAATTTTCAGGAATTGTGCTAGTAGCAAATGATTTTGCCCACTTATCCCACATTCCAAGTGGATCCCCAGGAAATGTAATTTCTCCTATATTTGATATTGCTAAATATAGAAATATTGTAAATAAAAAAATTAATAATATATCTAGAAAGTAAATTTTACTTTTAAACTTGAAGTTTATATTTACTTCTCGAAATTCTATTAAATTTTTTTTGTAAATATAAAATACGAATGCTAATTCAAAAAAAATAATTAAAATAACAACACTTTGACTGTATGCATCAACAAAAATTAAGAAAAAAACAATTAGATAATTAAAAATAATACTTAAAGGAAAAGCAACTAAAATTTTATCAAATATGTTAATTTTTTTATAAAATGAAATTACCAAGAAACCAGGTAAAAACCAAATTTGTACCAATGATAAAATTCCTAAAAATAACATTAATTAAATAGTCTAAACTTCACGATACTAAAAATACAATTAATACCATCTAAAATTGTAATTTTTTTTCCATTATCCTTGGATCTTGGCAAATAATTTACTGGAATTTCTAAAATATATTTTTCTGTTTTTGAAATTTTTGCAATCATTTCAACTTCTAAATTTACTCCATTGGATTTTAATTTTAAATTATTTAAAGTATTTTTTTTAAAAGCCTTAAATGTTGTTAGTGGATCAGATATATATCTATTAAAGAATAATAAACAGATTATACTCAAAAGCATTCCACCATATTTACTCGTAAAATAGCCAAAATAATTCTTTTTATAAATTTTTGAAATTTGTTTAGATAGATTTGTACATTTTATAGCTCTACTTCCAAAAGTTATATCAGTATGTTTAGAAAGAATAGGTTCAATAATTTTTTGAATTTCATTGATATTATACTCATTATCTGATGGAAAAATTATAATTACTTCACCTTTGGCTTTATTTATACCATAACGTATTGCATGTCCTCTACCTAAATTTTTTACTTGATAATATTTAATTTTATCCCTTTTTTTTAATATTTTGTCTGTGTTATCCTTAGAACTAGAATCTACGACTATTATTTCTTTTGATAAGAGCACATCTTTGAAATATATCTTAAGTGCCTCTAAATCTTCACAAACTTTTTTAATAGTTTTCCTCTCATTTAAGCATGGAACAACAATTGAAATATTTGAATAATCATTTAATAGTTCAGCATATTTTTTATCATAACTTAATAAAATTTCTCTTAGTAAAGTTACTGGATTATGTTTCCCTTTTTCTTCTTCCCAATCAATGTATTTTACATTTTTTTTTGGATAAGATTTAAGTTCTAAATACCTATTCAAAAATTTATTATTTAAATCATCTCTATCAATCTTATTTATAAAAAAGAGATCAATTAATTTCGATTGATTAATATTTTTTTTATTTTTTAATTTTAAATAATAGTATGTTTTTTTAATAATATTATCAGTATCTTCAAATAACATATCTTTATCTTTACCTATATTAGAAATTAATATTTTAAGAGCATTTGACTTAGTTATAAATTCAGATAAGTTTTTGGTTAGATAAGTTGGCAACAAAGATGAATGGATTGTTCCAGGTCCATATAAAATTATATCTGAATTTTTTAAAATATTTTTTATAGCTTCATTTATTCTTGGTATCCTATTTAATTTTTCAAATTTTTTTTTTTTATCTTCAAATTAAAATTTGAAAAATTCTTCAACTGATTATTATTAATTTTTTTTTTTAATAAATATATGTCATCAATTAATTTTCCTGATTTGCTTACAATTTCTTCCTCATTTTTTAAAATTTGACCATCTTTTCTTATCGCGCAAAGAAATAAGTTTTCTCCATCTGAAACATTATAAATTTTGTTTTCTTTATTAAATAACCTTGTAAAAATTTCTATGGATTTATTGAAGTTTTTAATTTTAATAAAAATTCCTGAAAATATTGCATTTCCTAATGAAAAATTTGTTTCTATTGTCTTTTTATTAATTTTTCTTTGAAATATCTCTAAAAAATAGAAAATATCTTCATTGATCTTTTTAGGCAATGAATTGATTATATTATTTAATTCAACATGTTCTTTTCTGATTAATTTTATAATATTTGTAGGTTTTATTTTTTTAAATCTATAGTCATTTATAAACTTAAGTTTTTTTTCAAATGAATCATTATCGTCTAAAAGACTTGATAAGTTTTTTCTTACATCTGATGGTCCGAGCATTCCATCAACTAATTCTCTAAGTCTACCAGTTGATTTTCCATCATCATAACAATTAACAATTATTTTAATATCTATATTTTTAATTTTGCTTATTATATTTATCAGTCTTGAGTTTCCAGATCCCCCAGCAAACAGTGTAATTTTTAAATTCTTCATATTACTAAAATATAATCCTAAATTTAATCAAAATATACAAAGCTTTAAGAGCATCAATGAAATTAATTTTTTTTCCTTCTTTAACCGTTCTTGGTTCATAATTTATTGGAACCTCAAAAATTTCATATTTGGATTTTAAAAGTTTAATCGTAATTTCATGATCAGCCTCAAATCCTTTACTTTTAATAATATTTTCTAAAAAAAATTTTTTTTCATAAACTTTATATCCAGTCAGTGGATCTGTTAACTTAACATTAAATAAAAATCTGAACATGATACACAACAATTTATTCATTACGTAAGATGAATAATTTTGTTTTGTATGTTTATTCTTAAATAAAAAAGTATCCTTATTGATTTTCATCGGTCTACTTCCAAAAACACTTATTTTTGATTTTGTTTTAAAGGGCTCCAGCAATTTGTAATAATCGTTCGGATCATACTCTAAATCAGCATCTTGAATTAAGATATATTCTCCTTTACTTATTTTAATCCCAGTTTGAACTGCATTTCCTTTTCCAGAATTTTTTTGATAAATATATTTTATATTTTTTATCTTTGAAATTATTTCTCTAGTATTATCGGTCGATCCATCATCAACAATAATAACTTCATACTCAAAACCTATATTCTCTAGTTTTAAATCATTTATTTTACTAATTAATTCTTTTAAATAAGAAGACTCATTATAAGATGGAATAATTATCGATACTAATTTTTTCATTTTAATTTTATATCTTTTTTGAAATTTATACCTTTCGTTTCTATATTTGAAATTGCTTTAACAGTTCCAACTTTTCCTTTTTTTCTTAAAAATTTTAAGGCCTTCAAAAAATCATATTCTCTAGTTTTAGGTGTCAATATTTTCTTACTTATTATTAGCCTGTTAAGTTCGGACTTTAATTCTTTTCTTTTACATACAAAAAGACCACAATCGTTTTCCCCATACTTATAAGTAAAATTAGTCTCTCTTTTTTGTAAAATATCCAAAAATTCTCGATTTTTACCCCTAATGATGAAAGTATAAGGATTTTTAACAGGAAAATATGGTAATGTTATTAAATTTTGTTTTTCGTAATGATTTTGAATACTTTTTTTGATTGTTTCTTTTTTTAAAAATAATTGATCTCCCCAAATTAAAATAAAATTTCTAGTATCTACATGATTAATTCCAATTCTAACTGCACTTGCCATTCCATTTATTTTTCTTTGGATTTTATATAAAATTCGAATTTTATGGGAATATCTACTTAATTTTTTTTTTATTTTTTCTATATTATCAATATTACAGATTATGATGACCTTGTTTGAAAATGGTTTTATTTTTAAAAATATATGTTCTATTAAAACTTTATTTTTAATACCGAATAAAATTTTATCATCTCTAATATCAAACCTTGAACTTTTTCCAGCTGCAGCGATTATACAATTAATTCTCTCTAATTTCATTTTTTCTCAAATATAAATAAAGTTTGTCCAATATTATATTTTAAAGATAAGTTATTTAAATTAAGTGAATAAATTATTTTATTTATTAATTTTAAAAAATTAAAATATTTTGATCCTCTATCCAAAATATAACCAAGGCTAAGCGTTTGCCAATAAGGTTTTTTGTAAATAAGGCTATATTTTTTTCCAAGGAGCTTTTTTAAACTATTTTTTGTAAAATAATGTAAATGTACACTTAAATAAAATGGCCATTTTTCTTTAAATATTTTTCTAGCAAGACTATCATGATCTGGTACGTTTATAATTATAAACCCTTTTTTATTAAGGATATTATGTGTTTGTGAAATAGTTTTATGTAAATTTGGTATGTGTTCTAAAACATCAAAAAAACAAACAATATCATATTTATTTTTTATTTGATTTAGATTTTTACTTTCAATATTTACCTTATATTTTTTTTTACCAAATTTTACAAGCCACTTATTTAATTCTATACCTTTAGCAGTAAGGTTAAGGTCTTTGCATGCTTTTAAAAATGCGCCTCCACCTGATCCTACATCTAAAATTTTTTTTCCATTTAGGTTTATTATTTGGTTTATATTATTGATAGTATTTTTAAAAGTTTTTATTCTTAATAAGTCTTGAGATATAAATCTTTTATCTGGCGAGTATGAATAACCTTGATAAATTATATTTTCATTTATTCTTGGATTTAAATATATAAAATTACATCTTAAGCATTTAACAACTTGATCAAGAAACTCCGAACTTGAACTATTAAAAATTTTTTTTTAATTCTTTAATACTAATTTTCTTACTATATTTAGATTTAATAAGTATTTTAAATTTCTTACTATCACACACAGGACAGTTTATAATTTTAAATGCAGAGTTCATAATTTATGAAAAAATAAAAATTTCTACAACTTTTTTTTTCTTTATAAAATTTATACATCTTTTTGAGCTTATATTTTTGTTAAAAACAAATTGATATTTTTCATGCACTCTTATATTAAACTTAGACTTGAATTTTTTCTCCATTAATAGGATTATTTTTGATGTTTCTTCAAAAAAATGAGGTAAATTTGCCTCTATACTAATTAGTTTAATTTTATATTTTAAGTTTTCGAGTATTAAGTATTCAGCTCCTTCACAATCTATTTTAATGTAGTCAGGTTTTCCGTATTTCTTAATTTCTTTATTTAAAGTTGTAGAAGTTTTTTTAATTTTAGTTATTTTTTTTTTGGGATTTAAATGATTCAAACTTTTTTGAATTAATGAACTATATGCTTCATCATTTTCTACAGAATAAAAATTCGAACTTCCTGACTTATTTGAAACAACGTTGCTATTTATTACTATATTTTTATTTATAAAACGATCTATTAGTATCTTATACATTTTAATTTCAGGTTCGTACGCTATTACTTGTTTTGAAAATTTATAAAATACATGAGTTTTATCTCCCCTATTCGCTCCTATATCAAAAATCAATTTACTATTTTCTAAAAAAGTTTTATGAAAATTGGTTTCTTTATTTAGCCATCTAACATATTTTGGATTTATAAATAGTAGATATAAAAAATGGAGTGTTGAATATCTCAAATTTTTTTTTAAATAGCTTATCATTGATTTTATTTTATATTAGTTTACATTTTATTTTATCTTATGATAAATTTTTATTTTTAAAATATTAAAAAAATGTCAGTTCCTTTTTTTTCACTTGACTTAAATCTATCAGAATTAATCAGGATAATTAAATCCATCTTGTATCCTTTTAATAAGGATTTATCAAAATTAAGACTCGAAAAAATGTTAGAGGAGAGATTTGATGGGAAAAAAGTATGCCTACTCCCGTCAGCGAGATTAGGTTTTTATCTAACGTTAAGAAATTTATTTAAAAAAGGAGATGAGCTAATCTTCTCTTCAATGAGTTTTCCACTTTACATAAAAATAGCAAAACAATTAGAATTAAAAGTAAGATTGGTTGATGTTTTTAATGATGACTTAAACATCAATTACACTTTGATTGAAAAAAATATTAATAATAATACAAAAGGCATTGTAGCAACTCATCTATTTGGAAACCCTTGTGAAATTGAGGAAATTAAAAAAATTGGAGATAAATTTAATTTAAAGATTATAGAGGATTGCGCACAGTCATTTGACTCATATTACAATGGAAAAGAGACTGGTAATTTTGGTGATGTTGGAATTTTTAGTACTAGCTTGCTAAAGATTCCAACCTCATTAAGCGGAGGGATTTTGATTACAAAAGATAATGATTTAAAAGAAAAAGTAGACTTTTGGATGAAAAACAACCTTAAAAATAACTTCAAATATGATCTAAAATTATTTCTAAAGGTATTTTTGTCAATTCTTAATTCAATACCCACAATATACTCAATAATTTCTGATAAAATTTTTAACTCTTTGAAAAAATTTAATCCGAGAGTTTACAGAAAAATCTTATATTCTGGAATGGGAATGAAAAGTGATCATTTTAATCCTTTAGAAAGAAATGATTTAAAAAAATATCAAATAGAAATTGGAATTTCACAAATAAAAAAGTCAAATGAAATGTTAAAAAAAAGAATAATAAATTCAAATATGATTATTGATGAACTCAAATACTTGGATAAAGTTGAGTTAATAAAGCCTCATAATAAAGCAGTAGGAAATTTTCAATACTTTGTCATTAAAGTTAAAGAAAATCAAAAAGTATTTTTTAATAAACTATTTGGGCTTGGAATTCACGCAATGGAAGAAAATGTGTGGGATTGTACTGACTATAATTTTGAAATTGAGAATACTTACGACAAATATTCAATAACAAAAAAAAATAATGTTAAATTAATAAGAATTCAAAATAATTCATATCTAAAAAAAAAAACAATTCAAAACATAATTCAAAAGATTAAAAAAGCATTAAATGAGCTTTAATAGTTATAGAAGTTTAGATGGAAATTTTGATCAAAAATTAAAAAGAATTGATTATAAGAAAATAAGAAAAAATATTTCAATCTCAATGTTAGGTAAAGGTAATTCAATTTCAAACCTTCCATTTCAAAAAAATTCTAAAATATTTCAGTTAAATATAAAAAAAAAAATTATAATAAATAAAAAAAAAAAGAAGTGACAGTTTCAGGAAATATTACAGTTGTTGAGTTACATAACGAATTACAAAAAAATAATTTATATGCCCCATATTTTCCGTCATATCCAAATGTAACTATTGGAGGTTGTGTTGCAAATTGTGTTCATGGTATTAATCCAAAAGAAGGTATTATAAGTGATTTTATAAAAGAAATAATAATTTGCGACTCATCAAAAAAATTAAAAACGCTTTCAGTTAAAAAAAATCCCAAACTATTCAATCTCACAATTGGAGCAATGGGATCAACTGGTATTATTTTATATGTAAAACTAAAATTACTAAAGCTAAGGAGTTCTTATATAGCAATAAAAAAAAAAAGATTTGATTCACTTTTAAAAGGTTATAAAATTCTAGAAAGAAGTAAAGCTATTTACAATCAAAACAGTTTTCATATTAATTTAAATAAAAAAAAAAAAATATCAGGCATTATCTTTTCTGGAAATTTTACTAAAAATGAAATAAAAAAAAAATTATTAAAAACTGTTGATGTTCCAAAAATTAGACTAGGATTTTTAAAAAATAAATATTTTTTACTAATTTTTCATAAATTAATTGTTATTTTCCAAAAATATTTATCAGCTAGAAAAATTCACATTAATTCAGCATTTTATCCTTCAAATCAAAGAGTTGCTTATTTTGCTTTAATGCCTAAAAAATTTATTGAATTTCAAAATATTGTTCCAACAAAAAATATCAAAATTTATTTGGAAAAACTTGAAAAATTAATAATTATTCACGAACCTAAGATAACACTTGGTCATTTAAAAATATTCCAAGGCAAAAAAAAATTTTTAAGATTCAATGGAACAGGTCTCGCTATAACTTTACATATAATTATAGATAAAAATTTTAAAAAATTTTATTTAGAATTGTTAAATTTAGATAATGAGTATAATTGTATTGTGAATCTTTATAAAAATTCAAAAGTCGATTGTGACATTGCGCAAAATTCTTACAAGATAAATTTTACGATTTTCAAAAAAAGCTTAATTAAATTAAAATCAAGTAATTTTACAAATTATATATTTGGGAAATTTCAAAAAAATATACAATAATTTTTTTTGTGTTTAAAATATTATTATTATTTCTAAAAAATATAAATAGTTATGGAATTTTTGTTTCTATAAAAATTTTTATATTTGAAATGTTAGCTTTAATAAATTTAGATAATTTTAGTGATTTATCTTATAATGAAAGTAATTCTTCTTACGAAGATTCAAAAAAAAAAAAAAAATATGATGTACCATATATTCCAACTCCTTTTTATTTTTTATATTTAATAAATAAATATTTAAAGAAGCTAAACCTTAAAACAATTATTTTTTTTGATTTAGGCTGTGGATTATGTAGACCGGTAAATTATTTAAAAGATAAGATTAATCTTACATTTATAGGAGTTGAGATTGATAAAAGAATCTATGATAAAATAAATATAAATAAAAATCAAAAATATAAGATTTACAATACAAGCTTAAGAAATTTAATTGAAATAAAAAAAATTATTAAAAATAATTTGAGCAAAAAATATGTGAATATTTTTTTTGTTTCTGATACTGCAGAAATTAATCTTTTTAATAAAATATATAGAGAATTAGACCCTAATAAGAAAATAGTCTTAATATTTGTCAATTCAAATTTTCATAAATTTAAAAATAAAAATTTTAATGTTAAAAAAAAAATTTTTTTTAAAGATAAAAGTAGAAATATTATTTTCTTAAAAAATTTTTAAATGAAGATAATGAAAAATAAAATTGATGAGAAAATATTTTTTTTAATTATTTTCCTTTACTTGTTTTTAATAAATTATTTTCAGTTTGTGGATCAACCATGGTTTAAATTTTTAGATATGGATATAGTTGTTATTTATAACTCACTTTTAATATCTAATGGATTTGAGCAAGATTATTTAGATCATCCTGGATATAGTTATTTTATAATTTTGGGAATATTATTTAAAATTCTTAGTTTTTTTATGAGTAGTGAATTATTTTCTCTTAAAGAAATTATTAATTCTGAAAATCCTAGTGAAAATATTCAGTTACTATTCCAAGTTTCAAGAATATTTAATTTAGTCATATGTTTTATAAATATATTTTTTATTTTCAAAATTTTTAAAATTTTTAAAATAAATAAGATTTTAAATTACTCATTATTGATTATAACATTAATTCTCCCTGCATTTTTAGAAGTCAATTTTAAAATTAGAGTAGAAGGAATATCTGCATTATTTTATTTAATGGGTCTATATTTTATTTTGCAATTTTATCATTTCCCAAAAATGCAATATATTATTCTTTCAGGTGTAATCTTTTTGTTTGCATATCTTTCTAAGATTCAAATTATCTTTCATTATATCTCAATCTTTTTTCTAATTTCATATTATGCAACAAATGTCAAAAATATTGGATTTAACAATCTAAAATTCAACTATTTGAAATTTGTCCCATTTATTTTTATTATTGTCTATTTTTTATTAAATATTTTACTAATAATCCAAAAAAATGAGGACCCCGCAATTTATTTTAACTTATTTTTTAATTTAATTGTTGTTCTATTTGGGCTAATAATTTTTGTCTTTATTTTAAAGATATTTTTTAATTACAGTTGGCAGGATTTTCTAAATTTCAATTATTTATTATCACTTTTTTTTATTGGTACTTTGATTGGTATTATTTTTCTTTTGCTTCTAGATCTATCTGGTTTATTAAAATTTAATTATAAAATATTTATTAGTTTGCTTTTACCATTTTATCATATGGTCCAATTTACTGCTCAGGAAAGTTTCAACATTTCAGCTTTTCAAATTATTAGTTCAATAAATGTTTATCAGTTATTTCTTCTAATTTCCTACTTTGTTCTATTGATACTTTATTTTAGTAAAAAAAATTTAAGAAATTCTGATCATTTTGAATTTATATTTGTTAGTTTAATGTGTTTAACTTTTTTTATTGTTTTCATTTCAAATATTTTTAGAGGAATATATTTTTATTATATTTATATAATTATAATATTCCCTTTATCAATTTTTCTTAATAAAAAATTAAAACTGATTTATTTATTTCAAGTATGTACTGTAGGACTTTTATTATATAATATTTTTATTTTAGGGAGTTTAAACAATTATTTTTCACATAAAGAAAAAATATCAAATATATGTAAAAATTCCGAAGCAAGATCTTTTATTAAAACTTGGAATAAAAAATTTGACGAAAAGTTTTTAAAAAAAATATGTTATTAATATCTTTTAATAAATACTGATTTAATTATTTCTAACAATATGAGGAATCCGTCTTTAATAACATTTACGTTTTTTTTGCCCGCATATCTTTTTCTCTCAATCATTGGAATTTCGCAGTAGCTATTTATGTATTTACTTACCTTAAATGGTAATTCAATACATAATCTAAAATCTTTTGACGAAAAATCTAGTTTTCTAAAATCTTTCACATTACAAAGTACGTAAGTGTAAAGAATATCACTTAAATTTATTCGTAACAAATATTTTGACATAAAAGAAAATATTTTATTGCCTACTAATGTAATTATATCGTCATCATCACTTCGTCCTTCATTTTTATATCTAGTCCCAAATATAAATTTATACTTTTTACTTTTATTTATCATTTTCTCTAAATAAATAGGGTCAAATGAATAATCAGCATTGAAAATACATCCAAATTCGTTAGATGCATTTTCAAATCCCTCTTTAATTGCAGACCCATAACCTTTAGATTTTTGAATAATTATTTTACAATTATAAAGTTTTGCAGGTTCTATGCTGCTATCATCATAGTTATCAACAACAACAATAATCTCATTAATAAAATTATATTTTTTTATTTCCTCAAGAACTTTACCTAAGCTAAGTTTTTCATTTCTAGCTGGAATTATAATTGAAATATTATCCATATTTTGCCTAATAATATTTTAAACACATCTTTAAATATCTAAAATATTCTTTACTTTAAATTTAATAATATTGATAGAAATAATAAAAATTTGTATGTACAAATTTAATTAAAGCCAATATTTGAATTAGTTAATATGAGAAAAATATATACAAAAATTTCGTCATGTAGAGTTTGTGATAATAGAAATCTTAAAAGTATAATTAATTTGAATAATCAATATGTCCAAGGATCATTTGAGTTTAAGAAAAAAAGTAATAATGTCCAGATTCCATTACAATTAATTTTATGCAAGAAATGTTCCCTAGTACAAACAAAATATACTGTAAATCCCAAAGAATTATACAAAAATTATTGGTACTCTTCAGGTATTAATTTTACGATGACAAATCATTTAAAAAATATTGCACTTGAAACAAAAAATTTTTTTAAAAAAAAAATTAGCGTTTTAGATATTGGTTGTAATGATGGTACTTTATTAAAATTTTTTCCAAAGAACTATAATAAAGTTGGTATAGACCCCAGCAATATTACAAAAAATTTAAAAAGTAAAAATATTAAAATTTTAAATGATTTTTTTCCTCCAAGAAAAACCACAAACTATTTTAATAATAAAAAATTTAATCTGATTACATCTATTGCAATGTTTTATGATATCCAAAAACCCACAGTCTTTGTTAAAAATATTAAAAAAATATTAGTAAAAGACGGAATTTGGATTTTTGAATTATCTTACTTAGTAGAGATGTTGAAGCTAAATTCATATGATACCATTTGTCATGAACATTTGGAATATTATTCACTAACTACATTAAATTATTTGATGAAAATTTGCGGTATGAAAATATTTAAAGTAAAATTTAACGATATTAACGGAGGAAGTGTTAGATGTTACGTTACGCACATAAATAACTATAAATACGATACGAGGAATAATTATAAAATTATAGAAAAAAAATTGAAATATGAAAAAAAAATTAAAATAAATACCATCCAACCATACAATAAATTTTATAAATGAATTATAAAAATCAAAAAAAAACTAAATAGTTTAATAAAAAAAATAATAGTAGAAAAAAAGAAGATACATATTTATGGTGCATCTACAAAAGGAAATACTATTTTACAGTGGCAGGGTATAAATAATAAACTAATACAATACGCAGCTGACAGAAATCCTAGTAAGTGGGGAGCTCAAACGATTGGAAGTAAAATAAAAATAATAAGCGAAAAACAATCAAGGAAATTTAAACCAGATTATTATCTTGTTTTACCCTGGCATTTTAAAAGAGAATTTTTAAAAAGAGAAAAATCTTTTATGAAAAGTGGTGGAAAGATGATATTTCCTTTGCCAGAAATAAAAGTTTATTAAAATGAAAAAAAAAGCATTAATATTTGGAGTAACTGGACAGGATGGTGCATATTTATCAAAATTTCTTTTAAAAAAAGGTTATATAGTTCATGGGGTTAAAAGAAGAAGTTCTAGTTTAAATACTTATAGAATTGATGATATTTATTCTGAACCTTTTGCAAAAAAAAATAATTTTATATTGCACTATGGTGATATAACCGACTCTCTATCAGTTTTAAATATTATTAAAAATGTTAAACCTGATGAAATATATAATTTAGCTGCCCAGTCACATGTTGCAGTATCTTTTGAAATACCAGAATATACTACAAATGCTGATGCTTTGGGTACACTTAGAATATTAGAGGCAATAGTTAAATTAAAAAGAAAAATAAAGTTCTATCAAGCTGGAAGTTCCGAAATGTTTGGTAAAGTCGCTCAAACTCCACAGACAGAAAAAACTCCATTTTATCCTAGAAGTCCATATGGAGTTGCTAAGCTGTATTCACATTGGATTACAATAAATTATAGAGAGTCTTATAAAATTTTTGCTTGTAATGGAATATTGTTCAATCATGAAAGTCCACTGAGAGGGGATACGTTTGTTACAAAAAAAGTTGTTAAGGCATTGTGTAGGATCAAAAGTAAAAAACAAAAAAAATTGTATTTAGGTAATATATATTCAAAAAGAGATTGGGGACATGCTGAAGATTATGTAACGGCAATGTGGAAAATTTTACAAAATAGAAAACCAGAAGATTTTGTGATTTGTACTGGAAAGCAATATACTATTAAAGAATTCATACATCTTGTATCAAAGGAACTTAAATTTAGTATAAAATGGAAAGGTACAGGCATGAGAGAAAAGGGTTATGACTCAAAAAATAATTGTGTAATCGAAATAAAAAAAAAATACTTTAGACCAGCTGAGGTAGATACTTTGAAGGGTGATTTTAGCAAAGCTAAAAGACTTTTAAATTGGAAACCTAAACATGATATTAAATCTCTTATAAGAGATATGATTTCATATGAGTTAGATGATTTAAATAATGGTAGGAAAAAAATCTAAAATTTTTGTTGCTGGTCATCGTGGAATGGTAGGATCAGCAATAGTTCGAAACCTTAAAAAACTAAAATATAAAAAAATATACTTTAGATCTAAAAAACAACTTGATTTAAGAGATCAAAAAAAGGTTTATGATTACCTTAAAAGATTAAAGCCGGATGCTGTAATAATTGCTGCCGCTACTGTGGGAGGAATTCATGCAAATAATTCTCAAAAAGCAGATTTTATTTTTAATAATTTAGCAATACAAAATAATTTAATAGACGGAAGTTATAAATCTGGAGTTAAGAATCTCATTTTTTTAGGGTCTAGTTGTGTTTACCCAAAAAAAAGTAAACAGCCAATAAAAGAAGAATATTTATTATCTAATTATTTAGAAAAAACAAACGAGCCCTATGCCATAGCTAAAATTGCTGGCATTAGCTTATGTAAAAGCTATAATTTTCAATATAATCTAAATTACAAATGTCTTATGCCATGTAATGCTTATGGAATAAACGATAATTATGATCTAAATACATCTCATTTTTTACCTGCTTTAATAAGAAAAGTTATTGAAGCTGTTAACAATAAAAAAGATTTCATTAAAATATGGGGAAGTGGAAAACCATTAAGAGAAGTTATTTATTGCGATGATATTGCTGATGCATGTATTTATTTTTTAAATAAAAAAACACCGGAAACATTAATTAATATTGGCACAGGAATTGAAAAAACGATTTTGCAGTATGCTAAATTTATAATGAAACATTTAGGAGTAAATTTAAAAATAAAACACGTTAAAAAAAATTTAGATGGAACGAAAAAAAAATTATTAGATATTAGCCTAGCAAAAAAATATGGATGGAAATATAAAACATCCCTTGAAAAAGGGTTGTCAATAACAATTAATGATTATTTAAAAAAAAACATATTGTGATTTAGTAAATGTTTATTGGGAATAATTATTGTTATAAATGATTGACTTTTTAAAATTAAATAATATAAAACTCTCGCCTGGTGATTATTGCGAAAGGGTCATACCCGATCCCATTCCGAACTCGGAAGTCAAGCCTTTCTGCGCCGATGGTACTTTGTCTTAAGACATGGAAGA
>MDSV01195217.1_pt1 | contig 60897 bp, 66 predicted proteins | sample 810851 | NCBI WGS metagenome assembly MDSV01 (sample SAMN05326640, study PRJNA326480) | marine metagenome | isolation source: seawater | place: Atlantic Ocean: North East | collected 2012
ATGGTATCTCCTGTTAACGGCATCTAAGCCGAAGTCAGGCAGAAATTCCACTTATCCTAGCTGTGCAGATTTCCCGAGCCACCTCTCATCTCCATTTTTCCACGGAATCAATTCGGTTGGCCCGCCCGCACGAGAAATACTCAATTTCGCCGTCGCGGTGCCTGAAGGAGGCCCGCTATACACATCCGAAATAATTTCAGCAGCGTGACGGGAACGGCAAGCTTTCTTCAGAATTCGTGTATATCCGGACTTTCCCGTTCCATTTTGCCCGTAAACGATAGTTAGGCCATTGAGCCCAAACTCTAGCTCTTGTCCGTTCGCAAGCTGATTAACACCAGCAACATCTGTAATACGCGCCAAGGAAATGGACTCGCCAGCTCCCGGATCAACCGGAAGATGCAGGGCTGAAAGCGGCTCCGCGGTCAGAGAAACGGACGTGTCGCCGTGCTCTTTCTTACAAAGCGCCAAAATCTCTTTGAGCGCGGCTTCATCCGGATAGCCATTCTGCACGATTCGGCGCAAAGCATCTCGTTGCCATTCTGGCCGCCCTTCTGACCAAGTCAAGATTTTGTTTGGAACAGTATCTTCGCGTTCGCTTGTATTGTTATCGTTCACCATCTCCCCCCTTTCCGCTATAGCGGAATTAAAACATCATGCGAACATCACTGTCATTTTAAAAAGAAATTAAACCGCCTTCCCTGTACTTCCGCGACCTAATTAAACGTCGTTCTGTTTATGAACTGAACTCCAGCTTGGGATAGCGCTTGGGTCAGTTTTTTGATGTTTGAGAACGTGTTCTGCTCGTTTGAAAACGAAAACCGAACGCGCTCTCTTGCGCGCGAAAGCGCCACAAAGAACACGTTCACATCTTCCGCGTTACCCCAAAATGCGCTGTCATTAAACTCGGTGAAAATCACCGTGTTGTATTCAAGGCCTTTGCTCTTATGGATTGTCATGAGCTTTACGGCCCCCCGGCCCTCGAGGTTATCAATGCAGTGCTTCCAATCGGTTGTCGCCGCCAAACATTCATCGAAATAACCAGCCACTGCTTTAACAACATTTTCTCGATATTTTTTATTGTTATAAGCATTGAAACAGCGAGAAAATTGTAACACCCTTTTATCCGGAACCAATAAATCAGTAATATCTTTACCAGCTGCAGCCTCGCTCCCAGCATCCAAGAGAGCCTTCAGATTGGACGTAATAAGCTGAATCTCTCGTAAACTATCCGCGTTTCCTTTGTCAGTCGTTATGTCGTAACCCTGCAGATCTGCGAGAATATTCCTAAAATCTTGAAACGGTGTTCCTAATCGAACACCGACGGCCATTTTTAATGCTGAGATGACAAACCGGAAAATCGGCTCCTTCATAAGATCCTGAATCGCTATTGAGCTCACAGTTCTCGCTTCATTACGCAAGGGGATATGTTTATTGCTAAAATTTTGCTTTAGGCGCGCTTCCACATCGTTGACGCGTAACCGGGCCAGGATGACGAAATCTTCGGGCTTTAGGGTGTCTTCGGCATCGAGTGCATCCTTTACAAAAGAAGCGAGGTACTCTTCCTCAAGTCTATTCTCCTCAAAAATCCAAGCCTCCACCGGAACATCCGGAACGGGATCATCCTTTCTCGCGGCTTCGGTCATGACCGGGTTATCTTCGAAAAGATGTGCGAGACTATTTATCAGCTTAACAATATCCAAATTGGACCGATAATTTAGCAGAAGTCGTGAGGTCTCCGCGTTAAAGTCATCATTGAACCGAACGAAGACGTCCGGCAAGGCACCCGCAAATTGCATGATTGCTTGTTTTGTATCCCCAACAGCGGTGAGGACAGAAGGGCTTCCATGAAATATCGCCTTTATCAGATTGTATTGAGGGGTATTCACATCCTGAAATTCATCAAGGAAAACATGAGAATACGTTTGTCTTAGCGCCGCTAGTACATTTGCTTGGGACTGAACAATTCTCGTCGCAAGCAGAAGAACCATGTCGAATGTTAATGTCGAGGTCGTTTTATCATTTATGTTTTGGTGCCACCATAATCTTGAAATCTGATCCTGAGTGGAATCAGACTCGACAGAGAAGTCTGGTATACGTCTGTGAACCAGTTTGTTTAATTGCTTTGAATTTAGAGAACGGACTGCCGGTACAGCCTCCCCATTTCTTTGGATGAAATCACTCCAGGTATCACTGTTGGGAAATATGATGTCGTAATCCGACGTTGGCCGCACATGTTCAGGTAATGCTTCAATAAACTGATCCAGTATCCGCTTTGCAAACCCATGTATGGTCAACGATTCAAAGCGCCGCGCTGACAGCTCATCGCAACGCTGCTCGACACGTTCTTGTAAATTGCGAGCGGCATCGACCTTAAAAGCAATCGCGAGAATGCGCTGTGGCGCACGACATTGACCTGTGTTCAACAGAAACGTTGCTCGCTGCGCCAGGAGTTCTGTTTTCCCCGATCCCGGTCCTGCCAACACCGAGATTGACTTGTCCGTTGATAGTATTTCTCGCGCAATTCCGTCGACTACGATGCCGGGAGTCGGTGTCCAGTCCTCGGGAGAGACATAAGCCATCTCATTGGCCTCCCTGTGTGGTGGGCGCACTTATCAATTCACCGGCGCGTTTGATCAGCTCCTTCAGCGGTTCAGGACACTTCATCTTTAGGTCATCATTTCCAATCCTGGCAAAGGCTTCAAGGTGTGAACCCGGCTTGGAGCCCGACTTAAACAGTTGACAATATGTATAAATCTCTTCGTTCGAACACTGCTGGTTAATTTTAGCAAGTTCGGCATTTCCATTGCCATTCTTTCCAAAGACTTTTTTGGCATTTCCGGCATCGTCCTCAAGTCCTTCAGTATACGGACTGGCTGGTACGTATGCTTCCGGAAATGCATGAATCATCATCATGTCGAGGTCTACGGGTGTTGAGTAGAAGACGTTGTATGGTTGTTTCCGTAAGTGATCAATCCAGTTCCAATACACGTCGGTCGCCAACCCATCATTGTTGGGTGGTGGAGGAACGCCCTGAAACACATGCCCGGCCTCAGTCAGCCATTCTACAGCGTTTTTGACCCTTCCCATGCCACCGCCATGACGTCCGAGGTCAAAATCCAGCAAAGTGATGTGGGGAATCTGAAGGCCAGACAGCAGTTTCCAGAGATGCTGTGCGTGCCGTCCGCCAATTGATACATAGGCAATATACGAGGGGTCAAGACTTACTCCCAAGGCCTCTGCCACTTTGGGAATCACGACTCGTTCGGTATCGCCTTCACCGATGATTACCAGTCGGGCGAAGTAAATTTCGGGGTTGGAGAGCAGTACCTGTTGGACGAACTTGTCTGCCTCGCTTTCTTTTTTCGGCAATGGAATTGGTTCAACACGCGATACAAGTTTGTCTTTTTGATTGCGGAAGAAGAGCACATTTCGTGGCTTTACACGGGATAGAATGCTTGTCGCGTGGCTTGTTACGATAGCCTGCGACTTACCTACGTCATTCAATGTATCGAGGAGCTTCATCAACCTTGGAAGATAGAATGGCGAAAGGTGGTTTTCCGGCTCCTCCAGTGCAAAAATTGTTAGCGGGGGCACCTGAAATTCGAGAGTTTTGAAGCCCTTCAGCTGCTGCCCATCAGCCTTTTCCATATCCCAGGTAAGCTTGTGCAAGGTCGCGGATAGCGAGAAGTAGAGCAGCGACATTTGCCCTTCGCTCAACTCGGCAAGCTGTCTTTGCCCTCCCCCCGGCGTCTTGTTAAATCGCAAAGTAAGCTCGCGAATTAACTTCTCAAACTCTGTGGCGACAACGCTTAGTTTGGGGTCAGCATCATAGTGCCCGTCATGTAATGACCTCCAGAACTCGCCGAGCTGTTTTGTGACTGCTTGAATTGCAGTCGTCCCATTGAGGTTATCTTCCAGATCTTTTGCGAACTTCCGCGATTGGGTCTTGGTGGCATCGTCCCAGTCAGCTGTTCGTTCGAGACGCTGAAGGACATGTCTTAGCGCAAACTGCGTTACCCCACGTGCATCTCTGTGAGCTGGGATATAGACCAACTCTGCATAGTGGGTGGGACGGCCACGAATAGGTGTCTTGCGTTCGTCATCAGGACCGAACCGAATATCTTTCAGCGTACGAACTGAATAGATCTTGGCTTCGATATCATCCTCAAATGACTCGGAGCGCTTATATTGGCATTCTAAACGAATACGTACCTTGAGAGATTGATCGTCAGCATTGAAAAAGAGGTCGTTAAATACCGTCGGTAGAGCACTTTGATCTTCGAATGCAAAGACGACATCAATGAACATTTCCCGTTCTTCAATCGTGTCGCCATCTTCTGTGGGACCGAAATGAACATCTGCTTTCACAACTTGCCGCTCTTGGGAGACGGGCGAGAACAGTCTTTTTAGGGCCTCTAGGGCAGCGGTCTTCCCCGAACCATTGTCGCCTACGAACGCTGCTGTTCCGGGCTGGAGGGGCACTCGAACAGCTTCATCTCCAAAGCAACGAAAATTCTTTACCGTTAGGCTTTCAATATACATAGCCCCCCCCCCCGAAGTCGCCCGTTCATTCGATTCATCTCAGTTATTAAAGTGTTCGCTTTTGCTTATAGATGCAATTCAAAATTGATCTTTTTCTTTGCGATGATTTATAACCAAGATGTTGAATTTGCATTGGTATTACAAAGATGACAGACCGACTGGCAGCGTCAAGGCGCCTTCGGCCCGCTGTGCGGCAAGGCCTTGACCCTGCCAGTCGGCCTGTCGGTGGCTTGGGAAGGGCAAATGGTGAGGTGGCGGCAAAGGTGCCGCATCAGCGCCGGTAGTAGGCGTTCCAGGCAAGTCTGATGTCCGCAAAGGTCCATTCCTTGCGGCGGCCGTTGACGGGGCTTTGGCGGAAGGTGCAGTCGGCGAGGCCGGACTCTCTTTGAAACTTCATGAACCAGGCAGTGGATTTGGGTTTGTTGGTGTTGGTGGGCTGGATGTTGCGGATGATGCCGTTATGCGCCCAGCGATCGCGCGGGTTCGGGATTGTGGTGGGATCGGTCAGGTAGCTACGCAGGTCTTTGAGGGTGAGGTCTTCCGGGGTTTGGGTGAGCTCGTTGCGGAGCTGGGAGACGGTGAGTTCGGCGGCGCGTTGACCGGCTTGTTCCAGCAGGTCGCGCAGTTGGTTGTTGGTCAGGACAACCGCTTGCAGGGCTTCCATGGTGGTGGCTTTCGTTGGTTGGGAGGATGCGAGGTCGCTAGGGTATTGCCGCACGGGCTGGAAATGACGTCAATGTTATATGCCGAGAAGTGATCCGAGTTTTTCGGTGACGGGGCGCAGTGGGTCGACCAAGCCGAGGTCGTAGATCATGGTGGTCTCAATATTACCTTTATGGTCCACGTAGTGGGAGACAGCGTCTCTTGATACCCCCTGCCCGGTCAGCATCAACGAGATCGCGATCCGTTTGAGATCGTATAGCTGGAAGTAATCCGGGACATCAGGATGATCGCGGAAGCGTTTGGAAATCTTCTGAAAATTGTTTCGACTCTTTGAGTGGTCGATGTGGCATGGGAACACGTGTTTGGCATCGGGCCAGCGTTGGCGCTGGGCAATGACCAGATCCGCCACGCGCGGATGGATCGGGACGGATCGATAGGCATATTCTGACACGCTGCGGGACAGCTTCAGGCCTTTGGTATTATGTTTATGCCAGATCAGCTGTTCCAGGTCGAAATGGTCGAACTCGGCCTGGCGGACCTCGTTCGGGCGCGCCATTGTCAGCAGCAGGATGCCCATATAGGCGCAGAACTCCACCATCTGCTGGTTCATCTGCACGGCTTTGTTATGGACGAGCACCGCATCCCGTTTAGCCAGGCCGGTCTGCTCTTCAATTATCGGCAGGTCATCCTGCGGTGGATTGAAAATCACATGCACCAGTTTGCGGATTTGCGGGAGGGTGTAGTCGCGCCGGTGGCGCACCGTGTGCCGCAGATCGATCGGGTCGGCAGGATTGCGCATGTCGATGAGTTGCATTTTCAGTGCCCAGTTGTACATCGACTTGACGTGCCGGAGTGCCGCGTTTGCCTGATAGTCGCTGGTGATCGCATTTACAAACGCGGCCACCATACGCGGGGTCACCTGCTCGGCGCTGCAGTCCGCGTATTTAGTGCCGAACGCTTGCTGTGGCCGTCGGCGCGGCCCCCCTTTGGCTGGTGCGCCTTCAAGTATCAACCACGGTGCAACCAATGACCGGAAGCTTCGTTGATGCGCAGGGCTCAGCCGATGCAGCTTGCCGGTATGGTATTCGGTAATGAGTTCCCGGACAGTCATGGTGTGGACCTGCCGGTAATCTGTATAGTCTGCTGCCGGGTTGCGACCGTCGTTGATATTCAGCTCGCGCTTCAGCACCATCATACGGGCGGAAGCGACCGACAGGATGCGCGCATCACCCAGCACATGGCGAACGCGTTTACCGTTAAAGCGGAAGGCATGAACGAAGGCTTTTTTGCCGCTACAGGTGACCCGCAGTCCGAGCCCGGCAATTGCGCCATGCCGAACTTTCCCATTTCCTCCGATGGGGCAATCCCAGATGATCTCCTGCTGTTTTGAAGCTGGGCAGGTAGCAGTCCTCACCAGCTCGTCTGTAAGAAATATCTGAGCCATTAAAACGGGTGCCGTGTAACGCTCATGTAACCAGATTATACAATTTAATAGAGTATCAGTGCAACTAAAGCACGCATCATTTTCAGAAAAAATGATGATTTTCAAATGCTTGTGCAACTGGCCACTTTACCAGTGTTGCATATTTGTCACAATCATAATCCGTGTGTCCGGGGTTCGAGTCCCTGAACCGCCACCAGATTTTTCAACAGCTTAGCAAATATCCATAAAATTTAATCAAGTTTATGTAACCGTGGTGTAACCATTCGCTGTTGGCACAGCGTCGACAATTTGCAAAATTGCAACAAGACTCTCCCTCATTCTTTTTCCAAACTGGAAGCGCCGAAATCGACGATTAAATTCTCATTGCCCCCTACACGTCAGGACAAATTGCCGCGACGAGGACAATGCAGCGGGCAAGCCTTGACAAAACTCTGCCTAAGTCAACTTCTGAACCAGCCGTTCCAGTTCGTTTTGGTGCTTTTCGAGAATTTCAGCGGCTTCATCTTTGAGGTTCTGAATGTTTCCGGCATTGGCCGCATCCATGTCATCAAGAGCCAAATCAAGCTCGGTATCAAAGCGGAAATACCGCTGGGCGTCGTCAGTTGCTTCATCTGGCAGCAACATACGCAAATGGTAATCCGCCGAGTCCGCCTGCCCGTCCATCATAACGCCAATAATGGGTTTGGCCCAATTAAGCGCTCCCCAGTCCTTCGCGTCCTCATAGGGTATTTTGCGCGTAGCCACGCCCGTTCCGATCGACACCACCAAAACATCATCCGGCTTTGCGCCGAAAGACAAAGCTTCAGCGTAAGCACACATAGCAGGATTGTTGGTAAAAACGCCACCATCAACCAGCACGCGTCTTATCGGACGCTTCGACAGGCTTTTGACTATAGCTGGTTCGAAAAACGTCGGGGCAGCGGATGTTGCACGTGCTGCATCTCTCAAATAATGGTTGCGGTTTACGCTCTGCTTTGCCTTGCCGGTTTTGAAGAAATAAGGCTCACGCCTTTCAATGTCATAACTTGTGATTACAGCGGGAACAATACAGTCAGCAAGCGTAACGTCTCCCAGGTATTCCTTGAGGATTTTTTCAAGTGGTTTGTGGTCGTATGACTCATCAAAAGCCCCGGCGACCGACGTAACACCCCGCCAGAAAGACCGGTTGAAAATCTCGCCGCCTCTTTCTGTATAAAGCTCAAGCATATCGTTTGCAGAGTATCTGGGCTGCTTTGATGACGTTTTTCCTGGTGACGAAAGCCCTGCTGCCAGAATACCGCCAGTGGAAGTTCCGACAACAAGGTCAAACATTTCCGATATAGATTTTCCAGTTTTCTCTTCGATATAAGCCAACAATACGGCAGGTATAACGCCGCGTATACCGCCGCCATCAATTGATAAAACCTTAAACATCGTTCACCCCCCTAGCCCAATTTTGTATACAGTAATTGATAGCTCTCTTGTTTTCAACGTGAGGGAGTAACTTTATATTCCTTGTCGTCTGCGCTACAGCCTCTCGGCATTTGCAAAAAAAAGGCGATGGAGCAACGCCATCGCCTTTTGGTGATAACCCGCTTTTCGGCTTTTTACCGCAGAGCGCCGCAGACGTTCTCATTGGTCACCGCGATGTGGTCGAATCTCGTCTTTGGCGGGGGCATCGTGTTTGGAATATCGTATTCAAAACGGGCGCCGCCGTAATGGCATGACACCTTGTGGCTTTGATCCAGCCAGCAGTTGCTGACAATACCGCCGTCGAAATCAAGAATGCCGTGGCCGTTGCCGACCACTTCCCCTTCACCGTTGAAAGTGATCAGCTCGCCACTCTCCAACAGCACGCGGGTCTTGCCGAAAGCTTCGACATGCAGACGCTTGACGCGTCCTTCATCCGAATGCACGCGCTTTTCACCGCTGAAACCGAAGGTGCAGGTATAGCCATCCTTGTCGAGCTCGCTCCAGCAGGCAAACTCCTGGTCCGACGCAAATTGATCAATCTTGAGGTTCATAATTTCGGAGCTCCACGAAGCCGGGCCGCCCCACCAGCCCCAGCAGTACATTCCGCCGCCCTTTTCCCGCGCGCATACTTCCTGCCCGTTGGTGAAGATGTCATCGATCTCGCGACCCTGAACCACACGCGCCGGTGGGTTGAGCTGTCCTTGTTGGTTGTTGCCCCAGCAAACGATCTCGTCTTCCATGTCGAGCACGCAGCCGATGACACCGCTGAGGGACAGTTTTTTCGCCTTCATGCCAACCGGCGCATAACGATGCCAGTCATCTTGCCCCCAGCACGCGAGATTGTCCTGATCCGTGATCCCGCAGGCAAACGTGGTCCGGATTTCATAATCCCTGAACTTCACGCCGGACGGCGGCTGCGCCGAGGGTTCAAGGTTGCCGCCCCAGCACATTATTTCAGATGTGTCGGATGCTTCGGTGCTGCAGGAAACGAGTGTGCCGACGCAAAGCGTCAGCACCATGAGCTGTCTGTTTTTCATTGATCCGACCTACCTGTCGCGCGATTTGACGGCGTTGTAGGTGCCGATACCGATCTGGGCGAAACCCTTGACGATCATGCCGCTGCCGAACATGACGACGGCCGGTCCCCACAGCAGTCCGATGATCGTGCAGCAAAAGATAATGCCGACGACCACGACCAGAAAGCCATTGAATATCGTGAAGATGCCATTGACTATATTCACAGTCCCTCTCCTGAACGCGCATTTCCGCAGAAATGCGTTGGCGATCAGTGCAACAGAATTATCAATTCTGGGTTTCTTGAGGGAATCCGGGCCCTTTAGTGCTTGATAATGACAGCGTCAACGGTTACGAAATCATTAAAGCGCTTCTAACATTCTGTTGTCGCTTGTGTTTTAGCCGTGCAACACAATTGATAATACTGTTGCAGCATGGGCACGATTTTGGATTGCCTGCGAATTCATTCACAACCGCGACTGGTTGCGGACCTTGCTGTGTGCGACAACATTGCCCAAAAGGTGCGCGACATAACAATGAACAACGCATGCGAAATGCGGCTCTACGACGAGAGCAATGACCGGCTTTATATCAACCCGGCCGAACGGCAACGGCTAATCGAGGCGGCAGAACGAACGGCTGATCTTCAGGCTGGCACGCTCTGCCTGACGCTTCTCTATACAGGCTGTCGGATATCGGAAGCGCTGGAGCTGACTGTCTTTTCGATTCAGTCGGAATCTCGACTGATTTCGGTGCGCTGTCTCAAGAAGCGTAACCGGCATGTCATCCGGGAGATACCGGTGCCCCCTGCCCTGGTTGCCCGGCTGGAACAGGTGCACTCAGTCAGCCTGCGCCAAAAGGCTGGCGCGCACAGTCCTTGGCTGTGGGCATCCCATGGCAGCCGGATCAACCGATCGACGGCCTATCGCTGGGTCAAGCAGGTGATGCAGGAATCCGGGATTGCCGGGCGGCATGCCAGCCCCAAGGGCCTGCGGCACGGCTATGGCATTCATGCGATCCGCTCGGGCATTCCGCTGCACATGCTCCGCAAGTGGATGGGGCACGCCTCCATGACCACAACCGCGATCTACGCCAGTGCTATCGGGCGGGAGGAAATCGAGCTGGCTGATAAGATGTGGTGAAATATAAAAAATCAAGTCTTTCGTTGTATGCCCTGAGAAAATTTGTATTCTGGATTAGTTAAATTGACCAGTGGTGGGGATTGATCGTGTTTAACTTGCTCAGAGCATCGCTTGCTTTTCTGATTCTTTCTTCATGCGCCTCGGAGCTTGTGCAGACTTCCGACATGTCGCAAGAATATGTTCGGGCTTCCAGATATTTCGCTGGGCCAAGTCAATTTCCCCCAGAGAAATTCGCGGCATACGGTATTTTGGCTTTTCCGGTTAACCCAGCGGGCCGCAAAGAAAACAGAAAGCGGTTCGATTTGTTCTGTTCGGCCTATATTTCCAGCTTTAAGTCGGTGGCGGAACTTGAAGCGCAGGGAATAAAAAAAGAGGGTCAAATGGTAACAGTCCTACCCATCTCGGATGACACCTTCGCTAGAATAATCAACGATGCCCCAATCAGGAATGCGTGTGACCTCGCTGTTAACCATTATGGTTTCGCGCAAGCTCAAGATGCCATCTGGCAGGCCAATCGAGCTGCTTCACGAACTGATGGTATAGTCGAGCTCGACGGCCGCGGCCCGTATTTAATTGCGTGGTCGCCCGGATCCACCAAAGGTGAAACAGACACGATAGTTTTGGTAGCAGACTTAAGTAATTCAACCACTATTGAGCAAATTGAGGCAGACTTCCGTGCTTGGATCACTGATATTCAGGACAGGCCTGAGCTTTGGCGACGAGGATGGAATCTTGAAGCCGTTCAAATTGCTATGCAACGTTGGATTGACCGCCGCGCTGTAGGTATCCTGCAATTGTTGGGAGATGCGTCATGAATAAAATAGCAAGTTTGGGCGCAGGCACTCTGGTTGGTGTCGCCGTAGGCGTTGTCATCGTCACTATTATTGGTGTGGAGGCAGATGGCCCCTACTTATCGGTCATAGCCATTTGCGGAATAATTGGATCAGTTATTTCGAGCCGAGGCAAGAGAGGAAAGTCTGAATAGCTATCGCTCAAACCACGAAACGAATACCGTTCTTCGGTCGGTGCAATCGAAAGAAGTAACAGAGGGACTGCTTCCTAGACCTGAATACTGTTCGACTCCTGCCAACAGTTTCGGCGCAACCATTGGACCAGGGAGGACTGGCCAGTCCACGAATTCACCGTCCTGAAATAGGGAAAAAACACTGTGCCCGGCCACATTTCCGGACACAAATTCGGACACACTGAAAATTCAGTTATATTTTACTATTTATTATCAATTGCTTATAGATAGGCTACGTAAACTTTTAATCAGTAGGTCCAGGGTTCGAACCCCTGCGCTCTCACCACATTCGTTTTTCAACCGGTTTTGATTTTCCTTCCCCGCTTCGTTAAAACGCGGCCGAGCGCCAGGCGTATCAATCTCGGGGGACCGCATGCCGCATATGTTCGTCAATCGACCGCGTCTTCACGATGTGATTGCCGATACGCCGGCGGAGCGAAAGAATTTCCGGTGGGAGACGATCAATGCGATCGCCTACCAGGCCGGCGGGCTGATCTTCATCCTCGGCAGCATCTGCTTCTTCCCGGCGCTTTCGGCCTATGCCGACCTTGGCGCTTGGATCTTCTTCTTCGGCTCGCTGATCTACCTGCTCGTGACCGGACACGACCTGATCGAGGTTTTCGTCTATGCCAGGCAGCGCAAGGATCCGGAAACGGTGTGGGACAGGCTGGAAGCCTGGGCGGCGTGGACCTATGTCTTCGGAACCGTGCTGTTCGTCATCGGCAGCATTTTCTTCCTGTCTTCCGTCGATCTACCCAAGGCCGGGGCGTGGTGCTTCATCATCGGCAGCGTCTTGTTCGTGATCGGCGCGGTGATCAACGTCATCCAGATCGTTCAGGCCGACGATCTCGTCACCCTGCAGATGATGAACCTGACGGCCCTTACCTTCGTGGTCGGCTCGGCGCTCTTTGCCGTCGCCTCGATCCCCTATCTCTGGTCGATTGCCAGCGAACGCGACGAAACCCTGCTCGATGGCTTCCTGGCGTGGCAATATCTCGTTGGCAGTATCCTTTTCTTCATCGGCGGACTGTTCAATTATCGGCGCGCTTACCGCGTTGTCGCCATGGCGCTCGGAAGGCCGACATCCTATGCCCATCATCCGTTGAAGCCGCTGGCGCCCCGCAGGAAGAGACGCTGGGAAAGGTGACGGTGGTCGCGGACATTACTAGTGCCGACATGCACCCGAGATATCGTGAGATAGCGCATGCGCGGCCGCATGATGTCGGCACTCACATCGGAAAGAACAGGCCTATGGCGAAAACGGAGGTGAGGCCGACGATGATGTTCATCGGAATGCCCATCTTGAGGAAATCGCTGAACCGGTAATTGCCGGCCCCATAGACCAGCGTGTTGGTCTGGTAGCCGATCGGGGTGGCGAAGCTCGCGCTGGCGGAAAACATCACGGCGACGACGAAGGGACGCGGATCGAGGCCGAGTTGATTCGCGAGCGTTATGACGACCGGCGTGTAGACAACCGCGACGGCGTTGTTGGTGACCGTCTCCGTCAGGATGGACCCGACGAAATAGACGGCGAGCAGCATGAGCACGGGCGAAAGGTTTTCCAGCCACGGCCTCAGCATGCTCACGACCAGTTCGACGGCCCCGCTGTTCTCCAGCCCCGAACCGACAATCAGCATCGCGAAGATCAGGACCAGAATGGATCCGTCGATCGTCTGCCATGCCTCGTCGCTGTCGATGCAGCGCAGCGCGAGAATGACCGCGACGCCCAGCAGCGCCAGAATGCCGATGGGCATCACGTTGAAAGCGGCAAGCGCGACGATGCCCACCAGGGTCAAGACGGCGATCGGCGCCTGACGCCGCCGGAAGGCGCGGCCGCCGGGTTCCGTCACGGAAACGACGTCACCGACCCGCGACAGATCGCTGAACCCTTCGGAGGTGCCCTCGAGAAGCAGCTTGTCGGCGGGGCGCAACTGAACACTCGACAAGTCCGGTCCCGCCACGTGGCTGGCGCGGTAGGCCCCGAGGACGCGCATGCCCACGCGCCTGCCGAGCGCCAGATCCGCGATCCTTGCGCCGGAGCTTCTGCGCGACGGCGATACGATCACTTCGGCCACGCGCAACTCGGCATCTGGCTCCACGCCGACAGAGCGCCGCAAGCCGACCTGCAATCCCGCCTGTTCCTCGAAGGTCAGGAGCTCGGAGGTCGGGGCAATCAGTATCACGGCATCCCCCTGCTGGATGACATGTTCGGGCAATCCGCTTCTTTCGATGTTGGTTCCGCGCCGGATGCCGGTGACGCGGACGCCGGTACGCTGAAAATCGCTGACCTCGGAGAGTGCTTTGCCAATCCCGTCATAGTCGGACAGGATGGTGATTTCGGACAGGAAGGGCGTCTCCTCGTTTTCGACGTTCTGATCTGAATCGCGATGCGGAAGCAGAAACTTGCCGAGCACGAAAACCGAAACGCCGCCGACGATAGCCGAAATAACGCCGACCGGCGCGATCTCGAAAATGGAAAACGGCTCGAGGCCGTTCTGCTGCGCAACGCCGGCCACCAGAAGATTGGTCGAGGTGCCGATCAAGGTGCAGGTGCCGCCGAGAATGGCCGTATAGGAAAGCGGTATCAGCAATCGGGTGGGCGCCATGCTGAGGCTTGCCGCGAGGCGCACCACGACCGGAATAAGCACGAGAACAACCGGCGTACTGTTCATGAAGGCGGATGCCGACGCCGCCACGACGATGAAGATCGCAATCGCAAGCACCGGATGGGATTTCGCGCGCTCCACGATGAAGCCGGCAAGAGCATCCAGCACCCCCGTCCTGAGCAGAGCACCGGAAACCACGAACATCGCGCCGATGGTGATCGGGGCCGGACTGGAGAAAACCGCCATCACATCATCGGTGGGCACAAGGCCCAGAACAATGAACACCGCGGCGCCGATGACCGCCGTGATATCCGGCGGATATTTTTCGATGGTGAAAGCGACGAAGAGAAGCCCAAGGAGCACCAATGCCACGATGGATGGGGAAACGCCGATGAACTCGATCATGATTCTCCGTTCTGCTGTCCGGCATGGGAGCAAAGGCCGATATTCATTTCACCGCGTCCCGACTAGCTTAAAACGGGAAACCCACATCACGTGTTCCATGGGCACAGTCATCGGGCGCCTCGCGGTCTGCCTGCCGGAAATTCCCATAGATCCCGGCCCGCCCGGATTGCGAAGGCGTTCGTGCTGCCGCGTGGCATCTTGCGAAAATAAAGTCACAAAAACGCACGCAGGAAAAGCCATAACTTCCTGCAGCATAATGATTTTCTGAGAGAAAATGGTGGGTGATGTAGGTCTCGAACCTACGACCCGCTGATTAAGAGTAATATTAATTTTGTGTAAATTCAGAGGCTTGCGCGGATGGTGGTTTGTGACATTTTGCGGTGGCCTGAGATGGTGGTTGGGGGGAAGGTCACACGGCTTTCTGCATGATCGCGGCGGCCTCGTCTACACCTATCGCGAACTTTCTGGCGACCTGTTCGGCCGTGATTTCGACTTCGGGGAGAATCGCGCGCATTTCGCGCAGGAAGGCGGCGACGTGTTCGACCATGGCGTGATCGGCCAGGCGGCGCGCCCAGTCGGCGCAGGCGAAATCGTCGTGGGCTTCCGTGCCCCTGCAGGTGGTGCAGTAGGCGAGCGTGAAGCCCTCGTGAAGGTCGCAGGGGCCGTCAGTCATCGGGAACGGTCCAGACGGCGACCGGCAGCGGCGTGGCGAGGATGCGGTCTATCCAGGCGTTGCCGCGATCCGTGATGCGCCAGCCCTCTATGTGCTCCTCGAGCAAGTTGACGGCTTCCAGATTACTTCTCGCTTCGAAGGCGGCCTTTGAGTTCCAGACCGAGTTGCCGAGAAGATGCGCGGGATCGACCGTCGATCTACATGCGAGCATGATCATAACCGTCAGGGGCGATACCATCTTCGGCTCCGTCATAGCATGGCCTCCGCTTCCAGCGCCTCGTCAATCGCCTCCTTGAGCCCGTCGAGTTGCTGGTCGATGATGTCGTTGCATTCCGATACGACGGGTTGATAGACGTCGCCGTAGGTGTAGGCGATTTCCTGCAGCAGCAGTTCGATTTGCCGGACGCGGCGCATGGCGAAACCGTGGGCGCGCTTCGGCGTCCAGTTGGCATTCAGCGTTCGGTCGCCGAGGCGCTGGCGCGGTCTTCTTCGTCTGGTCATGCTCAATCTCCCCTGGTCCACCAGAGTTCAACCTTGTCGATCGCGCTGTCTGCAAGCTCCGGATGACGCGCGAAGTAGTGTTCGAGGATCTGCGTTGCGGTTTGCAGGCTGTGGCCGGTGATGGCGCAGATCTCGCCGATGGTGCAGCCGGCGCGGAATAACCAGGTGACGGCGGTATCGCGCAGGTCCTGATCGCGCAGCGTGGCGCAGCTCCGCATGGTCTTTGCCGCGTGGCGGCGAACCTCGTCGTAGACGTGGCGATAGTGATCCGGCTTGAATGGGGTCCAGCTGCGCTCGTCAAGGATGACGTGGCTCGATACCACTTTGGCCAGCTTGCGACGCGCCTGGGCGGCATCGAGACGCTTTTTCAGCTCCGAAAATTCGCGGATGTCGACCAGGGCTTTCGTCTTCGACTGGCGCAACATGACGCGGCCATTGCCGCGCCCGGCGACCTGATAGGCCAGGCGATCGCCCTGGCGCTGGCCGGACCAGACGCCGAGCGCGATCATGTCGCCGATCTCCGGACGGTTGAGCTTGTCGGCCGTGGCGATCAGGTGTTCGATCTCCTCGCGCTCGCCGGCGCGCACGCGCGGCTCCTCCTTCTTGAGCTTCAGCTTGTGCGCCGGGTTGACGGTCACGGCCGGCAGCTTGCCGCGCGACATGCCCCAGCTGAAGGCAATGCCGAGAATGCGCATGGCGGCGTTGGCGGTGGGCAGGCCGGTCTTGCCGCGCAACTCGTCATACATGCCGAAGCAGATCGGCTGGGTGAGCGCTTCGGCCTCCGCCTTCCAGGCATCGGGCAGATGCCGCTCGATCGACCTGATCTTTTGCCGATAGTCGCGCTGCGTGTTTTGCGCGCGATCGCGGAAGGCCTGCGACATTTCGAAATCGCGCAGCAGCTGCTCGACGGTGTAGAAGCTGACGGGCTTCGGCGGCGGGGCCGGCCTGCGGTTGCGGCGCTTGTCGACGGCGGATTTCAGCGCGGCGGCCTCGCGCTCGAAAGCGCGCGACCAGTCCAGCGCCTCGCCGGCGGTCATCCATTCGCCATCCTCGCGGCGCAGATCATGCGGCTGGTAGCCGCGCTGGCGCAGCGTGGGCGACGGCGAAAAGCGCGGGCGGCCATTGCGCCAGGAGACGTATTTTATCTTGGGGGTGTTTTTACGCATGACAGTATCCTTGAACGCTCAGAAGGGAATGTCGTCGCCTTCGTCGAGGGGGCGGCTGTAGCCATAGGGACAGCCAATGGCTTGGCAGGCATGTTCGGAAGTGGGTCGCGGATTGATCGTCCCGTTCCAGTCGCCCATGCCGTTCCTGCGGCCAGCTTCATGGGCGCAGCCCTCGCAGACGCCGGCGTCGCCAAAGTTCATCGCCCGGCCGTTGACCTTGCAAATGCTGCGGGCGGAAATGTCGTCGCGGGTCTTGGTGACGACGCATTCGCCGGAGAAGCCGACGAACACGCCCCAGCGTTTGGTGCCGGGACATGATGAATAGGTGATGCGGTCGCCTTCCCGCAGGTATTGGCGGGCGCGATCGGTGGCGCGGATGAGTTCGTCGCGCTGTTCTTTTGATAGCTTGGTCATCGCGGCTGATCCCAATAGATGACGACGCCCTCGAACGGCAGGCCGTGGGTGTCGTCGAACCAGGCGGCCATATCCATGAAGCCCTTGAAGCCGTCTGCCTGGGCAAACTCGTTATCGGTCTGCTCGATCTGGTCGCGATCGTAGATGGCGGAGAGCAGCGGCCGACCATCGAGATACATGCAGGTGCCTTCGATGCGCACGGGCGCAAGCCTGATCACCGTGGCCCTGCCCAGCAGGCGGCAGGTCTTGGTGCGCATGCCGGTGTAAAGCTTCAGCTCGTCGCCCACCTTGCAGTGGGGCCGGCCATCCTTGCGCCTCGCGCGGACGGACTGGCGCTTGATGCCGTATTCGACATCTTCGGCAAAGCGGCGCTGAAAGTTGAGGGCTGGCATCACTCCTCTCCCTTCGCGCGAAGCAGCGTTGCCATTGTGTCGGAGAGCTTGCCGCCGCCTGCCAGATAGGCGTCGATGATCGGGGCGGCCGTTGCGGCTGTGTAATAGACCGTTTCGCCGCCGTGGTCGTAATAGAAGCTCTCCGGATCGTTCTTGAAATCCTGCCATGTGGGCGCGCAGTCTGGACACATGACCAAGCCGTTGACCCAGTCATAGGTGTAGAGGCCGGCGATCGCCGCGCCGCAGGCTTCGCATCGTTCTTTCTCATCGTCCGGCAGGCGGCTGTCGAACAGGTCGAAACAATCATCGAGCCAGAGAACGGCGCCGATCGCGAAGATGGTCGCGCCGCAGACAAGCACGACCAGCTCGGGGAGCCAGAACTGGGGCGCGAAGTAGAAGCCCGCGATGGCGACGGCGGCGAAGGCCGCGCCTGACAGGGTTATCCATGAAGATTTCATGCTTCATCTCCATCAAAAGGTGCCGCGCCGGCGGGAGGGGAAGGACGCCGGCGCGGGGTGGAACGGGTTGGCTCCCGCGTGGTCTTTTTCTTGGATCGCGCCGGCGCGGAGGAAGGGCGCTTGCGCGAGACACCCGCCGGGCCGGTTGGGAAAAGGCCCTTTGGGATTTTCTTGGGGAATTCCGGAGGCGGGCCGCCGGGAGTTGCGGCCCACCTCCCCTGCCCGCGCCCACTTGGCTACGGCGCGGGAAGTTGGCGGCTTTACGCAGTACTGTGCCGCTGAATTGAGCGCCGGCGCGGGAAGCGCGGCGGCTTGATGCCGGAAGAAAACTCCATGGCGGTTGCCTGGGCGGTGGCGCAGACATTGTTGAGCGCCAGGCGGGCGGCGTTTCGTTCCGCCTTCAGATCGGCCAGGCCTTCCCAGTGCGGATCCTCGCCGGCGGTTTCCACCATCTCGGCCATGGTCTCGGTGATCTCGCGGTTCAGCTCCATGAGCCGGCGCTTGATTTCGTTCATGCGGGCGGCCTTATCGAGCATCGGGCTTCTCCAGCTTTTCCAGCGCCATGATGCCCGCCATGGTGAGTTCCAGGCGATAGTCCTTGCCCGCGATGGTGTTCTTCTCGCGGCGGACAAGGCCCTCGCGCACGAGGGCGGCGATGGTGGCGCGCTTGAAGAATTTTGGGCCGAGATACCAGCCGCCGGTGAGCGTGTTGCGGTGGCGGCGGTATGTGTGGACATGGCGCAGCGCCTCGCGCTGGGCGGCGGTGAGCGCGCTCCTGGGCGCGGCCACGGCGGGCTTGTCGAACAGGGTGACGGCGGCGGCGCTCATGCGTGGCCTCCCGGTTCGGTGGTGAGTTTGACGCGCGCGATGGACCTAAGGCCTTCACCGGTCACTTTGCGCCCCAGCTGGAGCTGAAATAGCATCAGAAAGATCGATGCTTTTTCCTCCATCATTTCGCGATCGCCGCCGACCAACGAAAAAAGCATGTCCGCCACGATCTCCATAATAGCCTCTACGATCTCTCCCGGTTCCGAGCCCCGGTTCAGCTCCCGCATGATCATCTCGTGGATGCCGATGATTGCTTCGGGATTGCGGAACTTAATCCGGCCGCCGGCCGTCACATTCTCGTCGGTGACCACCTTCGCAAGCTCTGCACGCAGGCGCTCGCTGGTCGCCTCGATATCGTAATGGACGCTCATGCCGCGGCTCCGTTGTGGTTGGCGGCGGCGTAGCGGCTGAGGAGAAGGGCGCGGTCCTGGGTGATGACCGTCTGGCGCAGGTCGGCGGCCGATTGCTTGGGGCCGGCCTCATCCCATGCGGCGTGCCATTTGCGCACGGCCTCCGCGCGCCAGCGATAAGGACGGGCGATCGGCAGCGGCGGCGGGAAGCCGTGCTTGCGCTCCAGCTCGGCGCGCCGATGCAGGAAGGTTGCGCGGGCGATGCCGAATGTCTCGGCGACATCGGCCGCGCTCATGGTCTCGTAGGTCATGCCGCATCTCCATTTGCAAATCATCCAATTTTCAAACGATGGATGATTTTCATATGAAATGCAAACAGAAATATGAAAAAGGAATTCGCGCGCGATTTTTTTCCGACGATTTATGTGAAAGCAAACCCCTGCCCCGCATGCCTGCTCAGTTCAATGCGACGGTTCGGGGGCGACGGTAAGGGAGCCGACGGATCGGCGAGGATGGTTCAGCGGCGAAGGGTGAAGCCGCCGACGATGACGCCGGCGATGACGACGCGCTCATTGTCGACCAGCTCGGGCTGGGACGGCTCGCCGCTTGCTGCGGCGGACAGAAGATAGGGCGCGCGGAAGACGCGGAACACGGTTTCGGCCGTGCCGCGCCGGAAATCATAGATCTGCGCGCAGACCGCATCGCCGGCGCGCGGCGTCATCGCCTGGTCGACGGCGACGATCATGCCGGACGGATAGCCGACGGCCGAGAGCGTGCCGGTCTTCAGCGACCATAGATGGATATCGGTAGAGCGTTCGGCCGCCAGCTTCAGCGCCGCCTCGACAGGATTGTTGTCGTTGACCGGCACGAAGGGCGTGGCCTCGTTTTCGGCAAAGGCGGTGATCTTGGGGTGGCTGGCCTCATAGGCCGGAACGCGGGTGGCCTGTTCGATCTTGGCGACGGTGGATGATGTCAGAGTGTGGCCGTCATCATCCCGGCTCCAGAAGCGGGTGAGCGTGGACGGATGCAAGCCGGCCTTGCGGGCCACCTCCGTGAGGGTGAGGCCGCTGGCGCTGGTGATGTGCTCCAGCCATGCAAGCTGCTGTTCGCGCAATGTGCTCATACCCACCGGTATGGCAGCGCGGGCCAACATGTTCAAAACGCAATACTCCACTTGACAATGTGATGCAAATCACATCTCCATGTGAAAAACCAGTGTCCATGTGAAAAATAACGGTTGAACAATTCATGGTGCCCACACTCGACGAAATCGAAATCCTCCGGACGCGCATCGGCGTCGACCAGAAAGCCATGTGCGAGCGCGGCGACGTGTCGCAATCGACGCTCGTGCGCTGCCGCAAGGCCGGGCGCGAGCCGACGGAGCGGGTGCGGCGCAAGTTGAAGGCCGCGCTCGACGGGATCGCCGAGGAACGCGGGATCGTGGTGCTTGATGATCAAGGAGGGCGGTGATGCTTGAGTTATTGTTCCAGGGCCCTACGAAGTCGAAGCAAAGCGCGACGATGCCAGCGCCGGCGCAATACGGCGAACCCAGCCCCGTAGCGATGCTCGCGATTGCCCGCGAGGCGGCGCGGGACCGGCAGTGCCGGGACTGGCAGGAGAAGCAGGCCCACCTTTCCCCGGTGCGCAAGCGCCAGCTCAGGCGCAGGAAGGCGCAACCCTCTCGTTTTATTTTCTCGGGCGTCATCGCCCCGGAACCTGTGCCGCACAAGCCCGGAAGGCCGCGCCCCGGCAAGAGGCTTTCATGTGTCGAGCGCGCGGCGAAGAGGCGCGCCCAGGCGAAAGGCGGCGCGGCATGAGGCAACCAGACGATTTTGTCATGACCGACAAGGCAAAGGCGGATTTCCCAATGCTCTCGGGACGTGTCGCCTTGGTCTCGGTCGATCTCACGAAAGCTCTGATCGAATGCGGCCAGACGCCCTCGGAAGCCGGGTCCATCGTTGCGCACCTGTTCTTGAGGCAAGCATGGCTGATCGCCGCGACCTGCCGGCTTGCCGACGGGGTGACGCCCGATCCGGATAGATTCCGGGCCGCGACCGAGAGCGCGCTTGCCGAACTCACCTTTCCCGAGGCGGAAGGCAGCGAGACATGAGCTTTCCCCTCTCCCTTTTCGAATTCCTGTTTGTGGCGGCCGCTCCCGGCATTGCCGTGTGGCATGTGCTGGCCGCGCTTGGCGTGATCGTCAAGCTGGTCGGCTGGCAATGGGACAATGTGACGGGAGCGCGGCGATGAACGCGCGGATAACGATCGGCGGCGCGCTGCTGGTGTGCGCCATGGCGCTGTTTTTCGCGCTCGCGCTGGCGCCGGCGGTAACGCCATGAGCGCGCGCGTTCTGATCGCCTGCGAATATTCCGGGACCGTGCGCAACGCCTTTCTGGCGCGCGGACATGATGCGTGGTCCTGCGATCTTCTGCCCGCCGAGGACCGCAGCAACCGCCATATTGTCGGCGATGCGCGCGCGATCCTGTGCGATGGCTGGGATCTGCTCATCGTCGCGCATCCGCCCTGCACGCGGCTTTGTCGCTCCGGCCGGCGCTGGCTTTCCGGCCCCGGCAAGATGACGCCGCCGAAAAAGCTGCCGCGCGGGCGGAGCTGGGACAGCGTGAAGGCCGAATTCGAGGAGGGCGTTGCCCTGTTTCTGGATTTCTGGCGCGCGCCCGTGCCGCGCGTGGCGATCGAGAACCCGGAAATGCACGACCTTGCCAGGGACCGCATGCCCGAAGACCTGCCGCGCCCGCAGATGGTGCAGCCGTTCTGGTTCGGCCATCCCGAATACAAGAATACCGGCCTTTACATGCGCGGCCTGCCGCCGATCGCCGAGACCGACAGGCTCACCGAACCGGCAAAGGGTAGCGACCGCTGGAAACAGTGGAACCGGGTGTGGCGCATGCCGCCGAAGGCCGATCGCGGGCACGAGCGCTCCCGCTTCTTCCCCGGCCTTGCCGCCGCGATGGCCGACCAGTGGGGCGCGCTGCTGATCGATGAGGCGGAGAGGAATGTCGCATGACCAGCCGGGACCGGCGCTGCCGGTTGGTGCGGGTGGAACTGCGTTGATACAGGCGGCGGCCTGAGGGCCGCATTTTTCAAGGCTCTTTTGTAGTGCGTGGGCCGCTCTTTCTTGTGGGGTGGCGATGGATATTGCGGGACTGATGGATGCGATCGAGACCAGCGGATTTTCACGCAGCGCCGTGGCGCGGGCGGCCGGGTTTTCCGGCGACTATCTGCGACAGATCGAATGCGGGCGGCGGCCGCTGACGCGGGTGACGCTGACCCGGGCGCGGCTGGCGATCCGCCGGCTGGCGCGCGGTGATGGCGAGGCCGACGCAGCCGCCAGCGCGGCCTACCGCATGGCCGTTGCCTATGCCGCGCGCGCGCTTTCGCTGTGCCCGGCCGAGGTGCTGGACGCAAGCCCCGGTCGGCGCGCGACGGCGGACCCGGCCTGGATGGCGGCGGCCAGGGCGCGGCGGCTCGCGCTTTATATCGCCAACATCTACATGGGCGTTCCCCAGGCGCGGCTGGCAGAGGCCGCCGGCATGAGCAAGGCCGCCGTTTCCATGGCGCTGAACGCGCTGGAAGACGAGCGCGACAGCGGCGAGACCGAGGCGCTGCTTGCCGATATCGAAAGGGTGTTCGCCGCATGAGGAACGATCTGCCGGAAATCAAGCAGGGGCTGAAGGACCGGATCGAGACCGTGTGCCTTCAGCTTCTGCCCGACGGCCGCCGGCAGGGGCGGCTATGGGTGGCGCACAACCCGGTGACGCTGGACCATGACCGCAGCCCGGAATTCAAGGTGGCGCTCGACCGCGATATCGGCGCGTGGAAGGACTGGCGCACCGGGCTTTCCGGCGACGTGCTGGGCATGGTGGCTTACCTCACCGCCGGCGACGAGAAGGATATTCGCGCCGCCTGCGAATGGGGGCGCGATTTTCTCGGTCTTCGCCATATGAGCGAGAGCGAGCGCCGGCGCATGGCCGAGCGCGCCAAGGCCGCGCGCGCCGCCGCCGAGCGCGACGCCGCCCGCACCCGCCAGCGGCGCATGCAATCGGCCGAACGGTTTTTTCTGGACGGCGCGGCGGCCGGCACGGGCAGCGCTGCCGAGGCCCATGCGCGGCGCTATTTCGCCGGGCGCAATTGCCCGCTTGAACATGTGCAAAGCCTTGACCTTGAGACCTTCCGCTTTGCGGCCGCCGCCGAATACTGGCAGCGCGCGGTGTGGCGCAACGAGAACGGCCGACGCTGGAAGGAAAGCCCCGGCCCGCTTCTGCCGGCCGTGCTTTCCGCCATGCGCGCGGCGACCGGTCAGCTGACCGCCGTGCATTGCACGTTTCTGGATCCGCTGACGCCGAAGAAATTTGCCGTGAGCGCGGATGAAAACGCCAAGCTGATGTTTGGCGAGGCCAAGGGCGCGGTGATCCGCATCGCCCACGGGCCGGAAGGCCTGCCGCCGGAGCGCGCGACGCGGCCGCATCCGCTGATCCTGTGCGAGGGCGTCGAGGACGGGGTTTCTCTTGCCGGCTCCATTCCCGAGGCGCGCGTGTGGGCGGCGGGCATGCTTTCCAACCTCGCCAATGCGCCGGTGTGGATGGGTTGCGTGAGCCAGATCGTGGTGTCCAAGGACAATGACTGGGGCAACCGCCAGGCGGCCAGGCAGTTTGACGCGGCGATGGAGGCGCTGGAACGCGCCGGCAAGCCGCTGGCGACGATCGCCAGCCATATCGGCAAGGACTTCAACGACATGATGCAGGATGAGGATGATGAGTGAAGCGGGACACAATTCCGGCATCGCGGCCGACCATCTGCGCGCCTTCGTGGAGCGGATCGAGCGGCTGGAGGAGGAAGGCCGGGCGATCAGCGACGACAAGCGGGACGTCTATGCCGAGGCCAGAGGCACGGGTTTCGACGCAAAAGCGATCAGGGCCGTGGTGGCCCTGCGCCGCAAGGATGAACAAAAGCGCATGGAGGAAGCGGCGGTCCTCGACACCTATATGGCGGCGCTGGGCATGAAGCGAGACGAAGAATGACAAGGAAAAAGACCGATGCGAAAAAGCCAGAACACGCAAAGCCGGAAGACGACAAGCCGGTTGAACAGGAAGGCAGCGCGGCAAAGGCGGCTGATGGAATTGATGGCGCGCCGGTGGGTGAGCCTGCCGCCGGCGCGGACGGCGACGGCACGGCCGATGAAACCGCTGAAGCCAGCGCGGGCGTTCCCGACATTGGAACAGAGACGGGCGACGGAACACCGGCGAATGACGCGGCTGGCCATGCTGGCACAGATGTCGAGGGGGAAGGCGCACCCGTGAACCAGGGCGGATACTGGCCCGCCGCGTTCTCCACGCCGCTCGATGACAGCAACCGCATGCTGGCGATGGTGGCCGACGAGGCCGCGCGGGTGGCCGATTACGGCATGGTGCGGGTGCATATCTTCTTCGACACGTTCGATCCCGACGCGACCACCGGAGGGCCGAAGATGGCCGGGCCGGAACACCTGATGCTGGAAACAAAGGCGCTGGTGGACAAGATCGGCGAGCGCGCCACGCCCGAGGTGTGCTGGACCCATGCCAAGCTTGCCGGCGTTCTTAAAGGCGAAATGACGGATTGGGTCCGCACCTATTTCATGGTGTTCGTTTCCGTCTATCTGGAGCTGAAGATGGCGGCTGACCAGCACCGCGCCCGCATCGCCGCCGAGAATGCCCCTGCCCCGCCGAAGAAGAAGATCGATCCCGATGACCTGACCACGGGGACGGTCGAGGGGTTCGGCGCGACGATCAAGACACGATGACGGCAATCCCCGTGGCGGCTGCGGCCGCCACGGCGCAATGCATTTTGGAAATGACGGGCGGACATGGCGAAAACACCGAAAATTCAGGGCGGGCGCAAGGCCGCGAAGGCGGCTTTTACCGACGCGTTGCGCGAGATGGAGGAGCAGACGCCGGCGGCCGACATGGCCGACCCGAACGAAGCCCGCAACGGCATTGCGCCCGGAAAATGGCCGGGCTTTCCCGCAAACGCCCTGCCGCCAGACTGCCCGGTGACCGTGCTGGGCCTGAAGGGCGATGCCGTCTACATCATCTCCGCCTCCGGCCAGCTGCATGAGGTACGGCGCTGGGACCTGCCGACGCTGACCATGCTGTTTGCGCCTTATGGCAATTTTCTGAAATGGGCATGGCCGGGCTATTCCAAGGCCAAGGAAGACCCCAAGACCGGCGAGCTGCTACCGCCGCAGGTGAACCGGCTGGAGCGCGACAAATGCACGGAAGCGCTGATCAACGAGGCCGGGCGGCGCGGGATCTTCGACCCGGCCGAAAATGTGCGCGGGCGCGGCGGCTGGAAGACCGACGACGAACGGATGATATGGCATTCCGGCAAGTGGCTGTGGACCGTGGACACGACCGTGAACCGCGAGAACCGGGCGACCGGCTGGAAGCTGCAGCGCGCCAGGCCCGGCGAATATTTCGGCTATTTCTACAAGCAGGATGCGGCGATCATGGAGCCGTGGATGGAGCCGATCGGCGTGATGGACAGCCCGGCCCACCAGTTGCTGCAGGACCTGACCACGTGGAAATGGCAGCGACCGAAGCTGGACCCGATTTTCCTGCTGGGCTGGATGATGGCGAGCCTGATGGGCGGGGCACTGGACGTGCGGCCGATCGTGTTCACCACGGGGGGCGCCGGCGTGGGCAAATCCACGCTGCACAACATCATCCGCTCGCTGTTCGGCCGCACGCTGTTTTCCACGGCCAACACCACGGCGGCCGGCATCTATCAGAATATCGGCCATGACAGCCGGCCGGTGGCCGTCGATGAATTCGAGGCCCGCGCCGGCAGCGCCAAGGAGCAACAGGTGATCGAGCTGGCGCGGCAGGCCTATTCGGGCGCGGAGATGCATCGCGGCAGCCAGAACCACTCCGGCGTGGAATTCCAGCTGCGCAACGCCTTCATGTTCTCCTCGATCCTGCACCCGCCGCTGACGGTGCAGGACAAGACCCGCATGGCGATCCTCAATCTTCGCGCGCTGGACAAGGGGCATGGCCGCGCGCCGGTGATTTCCGATGTCGCCGGCCGCATGCTGCTGCGCCAGGTGATGGACGGGTTTCACGATTTCCACGCCCATATCCTGCCGGCCTGGAAGGTGATCCTCAACAAGGTGGGGTTTGATGCGCGCGCAATCGACACCTATGGCGCGCTGCTGGCGGCGGCCGAGCTGGCCGTGGGCCGCCAGGGCATGGCCGACCTGACCGGCTTTCCCGCCGATGACGAGGAGGCTGTCATAACAATGCTGCGCGACGCCACCGCCGAGGAGCGCGCCGCGCAGACGCCGAAATGGCAAGAAGTGATGGACAGGATCCTTGCCGCGACGATCGACCACTACCAGCACGGCGAGAAATACACCGTCGGGCGCGTTCTGGAGCAGCTGGAAGCCGAGGCCACGCCGCTTGATGAAGCCCGCGCGCGCCTTGCCATGATAGGGCTTGGCCTGCGCGACAAGGGCAAACCCTGCAAGGGCTATGGCCTGGCCGTGCCGGTGAATGACGAGGGCAAGCTGCAGGAGCTGTTCGCCCGCACCGACTATGCGCGCGGCGTGTGGACGCAGGCGCTGCGCCAGGCCCCGGAAATGGTGGTCCCGCCGGGACTGGAGCGCAAGCACTACATGGTGAAGATCAACCGGCAGGCCAAAAGCTGCACCATTATTGATCTTGCCGGCTATGACCTGGCGCTGGGCGGGGTTGATGAATAAAATTTACCCAGAATAGAATCGGCCGGCTAACCAAAAAATTACTGGGCTAACCGGCCGAACGGCTTTTGTTGGTGATCAAATCACCACTCTGCGTTTATAATAAAATAATAAGAGCTTGATCGAAGATATGATCAACGGCATCGGCCTCAGGCACCCATGAAACCAAAGCAATATTTAAAAGAGATAGCAATAAAGCTACAATCAGCCCTCCTACGACCCCATTAAAAATTGCTTTCAGAGAAAGCCATTTACTTCTATAACTAATATTCTCCTCAAGTTCAAAAACAAATTTTTCTGACGAATTCTCAAATATCTTGCAGTTAACTCTTACATATTTCCGATCTTCCATTACCTATATGTCCTTCTAGCGGGCGGTGCCTATGTTGGCTGACACCTTGTGCCTTCTGAATAGTAATCATGACAGATTATCTTCTCCATTTAGCAGGGTCTTATTTCCCTGCAGGTAGCAGGGCGGGATTGCCCTGCATGCTCAATACTTACTCTAAATTAGCCTCACTGTCAATCACCAAAGCGCACATTTGTCCGACAAAGTTGACACGTGGGCTAAACACGTGCTATTAAAGCTGTAGTTTATCGAATTTCAATTTCTTTAAACGGCAACCCGGAGTGGAATATGAAACAGAAAACCTCGAATCAAAAGCGGGGTCTTTATCCGAGAATCTCAATAAGGTTGACCGATGATTTAGAAAACGAATTGAATAGAATTCAAAAGGTTACTCATGCGAGTTCACCTAGCGAAGTAGTTAAAACAGCTCTCCTTCTATATTCATCAATGGTCAACCTTAGATTGTCAGGTGCCGAAATTTTAGTTGAAAAGACTGCCCCTGATGGAACAACGGAAAAAGAACCTATATTCTTGTAGTAGTAACGGCCGCTTAAGCGGCCGTTACTTTTATGACGTTTTGCAATTGATTTAGTGTAGGCGGAGTAGATGGCGCTTACACGGAGTCAGTTCCACCCTCGTCATTTAGTATTTTCAAATCGCCAGCGCCTCTGAACAAGTCGAACTGATCCGCCTCAGCATCGGCAAATAGTTTTCGAGTATTGATCTCGCTGACGCGACCCTGATTGACATCGCAGATGGCCGCGATCTTGTGCTGGGGGAGGCCTGCGGCCAGCAGCAGCTTTATCAGTGCCACCTTCTCTTTCGTGAGCCTGGAGGAGCTGGGCGGTACGGGAGTAGAACGAATCTTGGTAGGCATTACTTTTTCCTCGCACGACGTGCTCTGGCACTTGTCCGGGAAAGAGGTAGGCTATACGCTCTAAAGGCTAGGGAAGAGTGTAATGCCCTTCTTTTCCAGGTGATCCGCTTTCCAAGTGCACCAACACATGCGGATCATTTCGTTTGCGGCCGGCTGGGAAGCGCCAACTTCCTTGCCGGCCGTATTTCTTCATCGGCACCATACCGACGAACTCAGTATAGTCGACTTTGCCCTGGAAACGATCAATTGTGTTGATATGCACACCAATTCACAGGCTCCTGTGAAAAGCTTGGATTGGGAGATAGTATATTGACAGCTCACGAGCCCATCGTGTTCTCTTTTTGTTCGCCTAAACGAAGAGAAGTTCCCATGAGCCGCAAACGACCCAAGACCCTCCACCCGTTCACCCGTCAGCAGTTCCTCGACAAGCTCTATTATTGCAGGAAGGTGGCGCTTGATCTGAGAAGAGAGGCGCATTTCTCGTCGCCGGAATACGCGGCCGCCGGCGAGATGACCGATGCGATCGACAGGATCGCCGAGGCGCTGACGGGCGATCGCGAGCTGTATTGGCAGACGTCTAACGCTCATCGGGTGTTCACGCCAGGCGCGCCGCCTTGGACGGATGCGATGAAGGAATAACCTTTGTTTCACGATACGCCTGAGTACTTCTGCTCTACATAGTCCAGCACCTCTTGCCTGAAGTCATCATAGCGCCAGAGAATGCTGAAAAGAGCGGAGGATACCGCATTGATTTCCGGTTCGTCAGGAACCGCCTGCCCTCGTGCTCGGCTATATGTGAGCAGTGCTGAACTTCTGGCGTATATCTTGGCGCAGCGTAGAACCGTTTCTCTGGCATATTGGCCCTTAAACCGCTTGCCGAGATCGGACCGCAACCGTGTTCGAATAACCTGCAAATCAGCGATAAGGCGCATGAGCGGCGCGCGCTCCACTTCATCGACGAACTCGATCAACTCTTTAAGCGAGGTCAAACTTTCAAACGGGAATACAACATCAATGGCCTTAGGAGTTTCGCTCTCAGGAAGGGCGACATCCTCAGAGCTTTGAAACTCAGCCACATATGACGCTGCCCTTTCGGCATATTCGCAGATCGCTGCCAGCGCGAGCGGAGCAACTGCAATCGCGGCGTCCTTCTTTGCCTGCCTGCGGCTCACCTCGCGTCGATCCTCCGCCGTTATCTGACGGCTCACCATCCAGACGCTAGCGCCAGCCGCCAGCACGGCCGCTATGCCGGTAATCAGCGTCTGATAGTGATAGAGCGGGTTTGTCGGTGTTGCCCTTGGATCGCCCGCGAACGCGCTGAACAGAGCTATTGCTGACGCCACAGCAATGCTGATCAGCACCCCTGAAGCCAATCCCGTGACAAACAGGCCCTCCAGCTGCAGGCGTTTCCAGAAGCACCTTATCCCCGTTTTCTCGTCCCTCACGTTAACCCCCGCCCTTTCGACATGCTGCCAATCCACCATAGAAACCACGTTTCACATTGAACTCAACCCCCTGCCCTGAGGGGGATTAAGCGGAGCCCGCGCCGGACCGTGCCAGAGCGCCGCTGGTCGCGGCGCTTTCGGCTGATGCCGCGTGATTTTGGCCGGCGCGGGCACTTGACGCGGCGAAATCGGTGTCACGGTTGGCGCGGAGCGTTCCGGCATCTTCGACGGGCGCGGGTGGTTGACGGCGGTTGACGATGGGTTGACTGCAAGTCAACCGAGATACTTTATGGAAAACAAGGACTTATGCTGACGGTTGACGGGTTGACCGGATATATAGTTTTTTTTACACGCGCGCGCATGCGTATACGCGAAACAAAACACGTCAACCCGTCAACCCATAGGCGTATATAACTGAAAACAAACAGAAATCGCGGTTGATTTGCCGGTTGACCGGCGGTTGATCCAGTGAACCGAATAAAGAATTGGGGTGATAATCGGACATGGCCGACGACGACGCGAAAAAGGGGACTGAAAGGGCACACACGCCGGGCGAAATTCCCGGCGATGGCGGCGACCAGGCGCGGGCGGCGAAGATCGGCAGCGGCAAGGCCGAGATCGAGGCGGCGATGACCGGGCTTGCGGCCGAGATCGCGAGCGAGGACGATGCGGATCAGCTTCCGCTGATGCTCGACGAACAGGATGAACAGATGGCGCTGTTCTCCGGCCCGGTGCGCCACGTCGCGGACAAAATCGATGCTTCACGGCGCGGGCGCGGGAGGCCGAAGGGCGCGAAGAACAAGGCCAATGCCGAGTTTCGGGACGTGGCGATGCGCATGGGCTACAGGCATCCGGGCTTGAACCTTCTGGCGCTGGCGAATGCCAACCCCTACGCGCTGGCTGCCGAGCTTGCCGGATACGATGCGGGCGAACATGATCCGCGCGCGTACCTGCATGCGCTCGTGCGCGAGGGCAAGCTTATGGCCGCCGCGATGACGGGTCTGGTCATCAAGGCGCAAGAGATGATCGGCAAGGCCAACGCCGAGTTGCTGCCCTACTTCGAGAGCAAGGCACCAACCAAGGTTGACCTTCCGCCCGATCGGCCGATGGGCGTAATGGTCATCGGGGAGATGCATATCGAACGGGCGCGCGATGACGCGGTGTTTGACATGACCCGGTTCGACAAACCGGAGTGAATGAAATCAATGGGTTAGCCGTGTGACATTTGCGGCGGAAGTCACAAGTCGCCTAAGTTATTGATATCGTTGGCGATGCGACTGATTGCATATCAGTGGGGCGACCCCTCTTTTCCGCGCGCGATCGCCCTCCCCCTGGCATTCTTCGCCGCCGGCCGGCTTCAAAAATTTTTTCGCCACCCCTCCCACGGGGTGTGCTGCCTCACACACACCGGCCCTGCCGACTTTGCCAGTTAACCGGATTTGCCGCGAACTAAATTTGTTCTCGCGATGGACGGGGCGCGGGTGCGCCCGACCCCACACTTTCCGCGAGGGCAAGGGTCTTGGGTATCGATCTCAAACATTACAGGCCGCCCGGGCCTGTGGGTGCGGCGTTTCTGGTTTCGCGCGGGCCGATCGATATCATCATGGGGCCTGCGGGCTCCGGGAAGACCGTCGTTTCCTGCGCCAAGGGCCCGATGCTGGCCGCGTCCTACATGCCGGTCTGCAAGGATGGCTGGGTCCGCTTCAAGCTGTCGACCGTGCGCGACACCTATCGCGATTTCGCCCGAACCGCACTCGCCTCCTGGCATGAGATGTTCCCCAGGGATCATCCCTGGACGGTTTCCTACGAGGGCGGCCAGGATCGGCCGATCAAGCACAGGCTGAAATGGGAGGCCTGGCGCGGACCCGACAAGGTGATGATCGATTTCATCCTCGAAACCGGCGCGATCGGCGACGCCAATGTCGAGCAATACATCAAGGGGTTTGAAACCTCGGCAGGCTGGGGCAACGAGGTCGACCTTCTGGACGAGCGCGTCCCGGGCCTCCTGTTTCAGCGCACCGGGCGTTATCCGCCGGTCGAGATGATCGCGCCGTCCGAGCTCGATCGGGTGTCCAAGGATGGGCGCAAGGCCATGGAGTTGATGGGCATGACGGTCGAGCCCAACGAGGTGGTTCTCCCGCGCATCTTCTGGGGCGACATGAACCCGCCGGATATCGACCACCCGCTGTTGAAGCAATGCGGCTATGGCCATCACAAGGATCAGAAAAACCCGGCTTTCAATTTTTTCCAGCAGCCCGGCGGCCTCGATGCCGGGGCGGAAAACCGCGTCGGCAAGCCGCGTTCTTCCTACGAGCTGGAAGCAAAGACACAGCCGGAACATATCGTGCGCCGCATGGTGCACGGCCTTGCGGGTTACGCCCAGGACGGCAAGCCTGTCTATCCCGAATTCTCGCAGAACCGGCATGTTGCCGACCAGACCATCGCGCCGGTCAAGGGCATTCCGCTGACGATGGGCATGGATGCCGGCGGATCGCCGGCCGCGACGATCGGGCAATTCTTGCCCAATGGACAAAATCGGCTGCTTTGCGAGGTGGCGAGCGAGCCCGGAACCGGCCCTTCCACCTTCGGCAACATGTTGCTGGAAGTGCTGATGTCCCGTTTTCCGGGCATGCCGATCGCCGGCGTCTGGTGCGACCCCGCCGCATTCATGGGCGGTGATACAAACACCGGCGAATTCAACTGGGTGCTGACGGTGCAGAACGTCATCCGCATGCCGATCATGCCGGCGCCATCAAACGAACCCGGCATCAGGCAAGAGGCGGTCCGCTGGTATCTTGGCGGCCGGATCGACGGCACGACAGAGCGCTATCTGGTTGATCCGTCATGCCGGCTGATGATTGGCGGTTTTGCCGCGCACTACAAGCTGACGAAACAGGCCAGCATTGGCGGAACCGACAAGCTTGCCGTCGTGAAAAACGAGTACTCGCACCCGCATGACGCCGAGCAATACCGCTGCCTTGGCTATCGCGGGCTCGCTTCGGTCATCGGCGATGCCGCTAAGAACTCCCTGCCCGCCAATGTGTCGAACCTTTTCAGCCAGCGCAAGAAGCGCGAGGAGGCCGGGCCTAAGCGGGATTTCAACGTATGGGACGTTTGAAGTTTTCGGCTCCTGCGGCGCTGACCGATTGCCTGGAGGCGGCCGGGGCGCGCGGATTTGTGCGCCGCGCGCTGTTGTGGATGCGCGAGGCAGGCGACAGCGCGGCGGTGTTCGACGATGACGGATTGCTGGCGGTGGCGTTTCTGGTGCCGGCCGGCGATGAGCTGGAATTCTGCCTTGCGATCCTCCCTCGCGCGCGGGCGCGCATGCGAGGGCTGGTGCGCCTTGCCCACTTAACGCTTTCCCGGCTCGCGGAAAATGGTGCCGTGATCACATGCCGGGTGCGGCCTGGTCATCGTCCAGGCGAACGCATGGCCGCGATGACGGGCTTTCGGCATGTGGATGGCGACAAATGGATATTCGAAGGGATCGCGAGCGATGGGACGGATCGTCAGAGGCCTGTTCGGCGGCGGAGCCGACAAGGAAGCCAAGCAGGAAGCGCAGAAAAGCCGCGAGCTGCAGGCGGTGTCGAATGACCGGCAGCTTGCCGAGGTCAACCGCGCTGACAACAAGGCCGCTATATCCCGCCGCCCGCCGCGCGGCCGCCGCCTTTTCGAGGACGGCCCGGACGGCATGAGCGCGGTGCTTGGCGGATGAAGGGTGACCGGAAAGTCGATACCAAGGCGCTCGAAGCCAGGCGCAGCAAGGCGTTCAGCCTTCGATCGCACTGGAACCCGCTTTATCAGGACGCCTATGATTACGTGATGCCGATGCGCCGGCCAACCGGCAAGGGGCGCAAGGCCAACCAGCCCGACCGGCTATTCGACATGACCGCGCCGATGTCGGCGATGTATTTCGCCGGCGCGCTGCAACGCGATCTTTTCCCGGCTGGACAGCCGACATTCTCGCTGGAGGCCGGGCCGCTCGCCCGGCTTGCCGTCATCGAGAAGGACCTCGCCACGCTCAACCGGCGGCTGGAGGAGATGGCGAAGCAAATCCATCCGTTTTTCCTTGCCGGCGACTGGGATACGGCGGTGCACGAAATGTGCATCGACCTTTCCATGGGCACCGGAGCCATTCTTCCGGTCAAGGGCACGCGCGACCAGCCGCTTATGTTCGCCTGCATCCCCTTCGATCAGCTCTATATCCTGTGCGATGCCTTCGGGCGGGTGCGCTATGTGTGCTGGGATCAGGAGCTATCGGCCGACCAGATCGTGGCGGCCTTTCCGGACGGGCATTTTTCGGATGAATTTCGCAAAAAAGCCAACCGGAACCCGTCCGACAATATCGTTTTGCATCAAGAATGGTGGGCGGACGCGGATCCGCGCGGCGGCTGGCATTTTTGCGCCCGCCTCGACAATGAGGGCAGCGTGATCGAGCATGAACGCTACCGAACCCAGCCGGTCGCCGTTGCCCGCTATTACCGCGTACCAGGCGAGGCCTATGGGCGCGGCGTGGTGCTGACGGCGCTGCCGACGATCAAGACCGTGAACAAGGCTCAGGAGCTGGCGCTGAAATCTGCCGCGATCGCTATGCTGGGCATATGGGGATATCGCGCCGGCGGCACCTTCAATCCCGACACCGTGCGCATGGGGCCCGGGCAGTTCTGGCCGATGCAATCGACCGGCGGCATGCTGGGCCCCGATGTGCAGCGGCTTGACCCGGCGAACGGTCGCCTGGACGTCGCCAAGATGCTGATCGGCGATCTTCAGCAGCAAATCCGCGATGCGATGTTCGACACCCGCCTGCCGGAATACCAGGGCACGCCGCGATCGGCCTCCGAAATGGCCGGGCGGCTTCAGCAGCGGGCGAATATCCATATCGGCGCGTTCGGCCGCCTCGTGCATGAGATCATGCCGGTGGTGGTGCCGCGCGCCGCCGAAATCCTGATGGAATGGGGTTTCCTCAGCGAGCTTCGGACAGTCGACAATCTTTTGATTTCCGCCTCTGTGCGTTCGCCGATGGCGGCCGCGCTCAATGCGGACAGGATCGCGGCAATCGCCAATTACCACGAGATGGCAATCGCAATTGCCGGGCCGGAACGGGTGCGGCTTTACGAGAACCAGGACAAGGTTATGGAGAAGATCGCCGACGGCCTGCAAATCCCGAAGGACATGATCCCGACCGAGGAGCAGAAACAGCAGGTAATGCAGGACATTCAGAACGCGCAGGCGCAGCAGCTCGGGGCGATGTTTGCCGCAGAGGCCGCCAAGCAGGCTCCGGGGATGATTGCCCGCGAAGCCGAGCAGGAGGCCGCGTAAATGGGCAATGGACCATTCATCGCCGCCCGCGAGGCGCAGCCGATGGACCTGCTTGAGAGCGGAATGGCGGGAGGCGGCTGGGAGGCGCTGGAAAAGGTGTTCGCCCAGGCCCCGGAAACGGCCGGACCGCTGAAGCCCGCCGACGATCTGGCCGCGTTCATGTGGGGGCTTTATTGCACCGCCCAGGGCCGCGCCATGTTCGAATGGCTGATGGACGTGACCGTGCGCCAGCCCTTCCGGATGACGGGACAGAGCTTCGAGCAGACCGCCTTGAACGCGGCCTGCCGCGAGGGCCGCGACGCGGTTGCCATGCTGATGATGCAGGCCGTCGAGGCCGGCAAACAATCGACCGAAAACAAGAGAAAGAAAACGGAGAAGCCCGATGCGTGATCTTCTGAATATCCTGTTGTTTGCCGCCGACGATGGAGGCGCTGGCGGCGGTGCTGGCGACGGCGGCGACGGCGGCGCGGGCGATGCTGCTGCTGCGGCGGCGGCCGGGGCTGGCGATGCTGGCAAAGGTGGTGGCGGCGCTGGAGATGGCGGCGATCCGGCTGCCTTCTACCGTCCCGAGGGCCTGCCCGACAGCATGGTCGGCAAGGATGAGCGCGAGACCATGGACAAGATGGCGAAGGCGCTCAACGGGTACCGCGATCGCGATGCCAAGGTGAAGGTTCCCGAAGATGCCGGCGAGTATTTCAAGTTCGGCGACGATCAGCCCGAGGAAATCCGGCCCTATCTCGCCGAGATCGCAGAAGACGAGGCGATGTCTAAGCCGATGGCGGACTTCCTGAAGGCGGAGAAAATCCCGGTCGAAACCTTCCAGAAGATCGCCGGCAAGTTTCTCGGGATTTCGGCTGAAATGGGGCTGATGGAACCGCCCGTCGATGTCGCGGCCGAGCGTGAGGCGCTTTTACCTGAGGCGGCCAAGCATCTGCCCGAGGCAGAGCGGAAAAAGGCGATCGACGCGCGCATGAATGAAAACTTTTCCTATGTCGACGGCCTGGTTGAAAAGGCCGGGCTCGACAAGGATGCGGCCGAATACGCAAAGGCCATGCTGGGCGACAGCGCCAAGGGTCACCAGTTCTTTGAATTCATGCAGAAGGCTATGGGCCGCAATGGCGGCGGCGGGCCGGCCATGGGCGACCTCGCCAATGGCGGGGACAAAAGCGCGCGCGCAGCGCTGCAAGCCGAAATGGCAAAACCGGAAATGCAGCGCGACCATCCGAAATTCGATCGCAAAGCCTATGAGGCGCTCATGCAGCGCTATCAGCAGGAAATCGGCAACTGACGCACTTAACGGCCTTCGGCGGCCTGCATGATTTGCAGGCTACCGGACGGGAGCGACCCGAAAAGGCGGCGGCTATCCTTCACAGGACCCGCCAGCCCTTCGGCTAATCGGCCCTCACGGTGATTTCGTCCAATCATCAAACATTGAGGGTTTATCATGTCTCAGAACGTTGCAGCCTGGTTCAAGGAAATCATCCGCGACAAGGTGCGGATGCGCTACCAGCAGCAGGGCGCTTATCTCGACGGTATGTTTACGACCGGCGACGGCGGTGCAGGTGAAATCAAATATCCGGTCATCGGCGGCACGGTGCTGATGTACCAGCTCGACGGCACCATTCAGGAAATCGACGCCTCCAAGCTGAATTTCGACATGCTGTCTGTAAAGGTTCTCGACTGGGAAGCGGCGGCGTATCTTCCTATGCCGCAGGATGAGCGAAAAATGGGCCCTGCCGCGCAGGACGGCATCGCCAAGCTGATGGCACTGTCCGTGCGCAAGAAGCGCGACGGGGTAAGGTTCGATGCGCTGAACGCCTTCGCTTCGGCCACATCGACCCTCTCTGACAACCCGAAAACGGTGCAGACGATCGGTGACGGAAGCGCGCGTATTACCCTTGAAGATGCAGTACAGGTCACCGACCGGCTGCGGGGCAGCGCGGTCGAAGACGATATCTACTGGCCGATGCCCTACACGTGGTTCTCGCAGCTGGAATTCTATGAAGAATTCAAACGCCGTGACTATCAGGGCGACAAGGAACTTCCTTTCGCTCGGATGTCGAACGTCAACAAGCGCACCTATCGCGGCGTTCACTTCATTGCTCTGCCCGATGAAGTGTTCACCTATGGCACCGGAAAATACGGAACCGGCTCCAACGGCGATCCTTTCGATGAAGCAGGCTACCTCGACACCTTTGCCTGGGCGAAGGACGCGGTCGGCGCCGAAATCGAATGGAGCCAGGAAGACATGGACATGACGCGCCTGCCGCAGCTCAAGGGCTCTCCAACGCTCTGCAAGGTTCAGCTTTCCGGCAATGCCGTTGGTCTTCTGCCCGAAGGTGTGAAACGCATTCGCATGAAGGCGATCAACAAGGCAATCGATCCGGCCTGAGGCCTCACATGAAACGCGGCGCGGCTGCGATGCCGCGCCCAGCTTTCCAACACAACGAGGAATATCATCATGGCTTTCAACAAGTACCGCCTGACTTCGGCAGGCAAGAGCGTCGAGATCAGCGCAGGCCTGTTTTCCAGCCTGCAATTCTACGCGACCGAAAACACCGTGGCCGAGGTGACGGCCGCAGGCTATTTCAATGAGGGGCGCAAGAGCCTTTATAAAAACATGTTGATCCTGGCTGATTGCGACATCGACGGGACGCCGGCCGTCGCCCTGCTGCGGGTTATCAACGTGCCGGACAGCGGCAATGTGACGGTCGCTATTCAGGACCTGACGGCCGCCCCGTAACGCAAGCTCCCACTTAACCGCCAGCCACGGCCGATAGACTTTCGGCCGTGGCTTTTTCTTGCGGGAAATCTCATGGCGATCGACAAGGCAACAATCATCAACTGGGCGCTGGTCGATATCGGCGCGGGGCCGGTGTTTTCCGTCGATGACGGGTCCGATCTTTCCGAGCAGTGCGAAAATTCCTGGCAGCGATGTGTCGACGAGGTGTTCGGCATGCATGACTGGTCGTTCGCGCGGAAAACCTATCGCAATGTCCGCCATGCCGAGACCCCGGAAAACGGCTGGCGCTACGGTTTCGACCTGCCGGGCAACCGGATTGGCCCGCCGCTGAAGATACTGGACCAGGCCGGCAGCTCGCCTCGCCCTCTGCGCAATTACGACATCGAGGAGGGCAAGCTTTTTTGCGACAAGCCGGAAACATGGTCTCGCTGCAAGGTGGCGGTTGCGCCCGATGCCTGGGAACCGCCGTTTCGCGCAGCCTTCGTGATCGCGCTCGCCGGCTATCTCGCGATCCCGATCTGGTTCGACGAGGATCTTCGCGACGCAAAGCTTACGGAGGCTTTCGGCTCGCCCTCGCAACAGGGCGGCGGCGGCAAGCTTGGCCGGCTGATGGCGCAGGATCGCGCCGGCGCGCCCGTGGGGCAGACGCAGGCCAACGATGACCCTCTGACGGCCGCGCGAATGACTGGCGCAGGCCCGATCCACACGCCATGGCACGGGGATTTCTGACATGGTTTCGGCGATCTCCGGCCCGTTCAACAGTTCCGCCAATGCCGGCCAGCTTTCCGAAGACCTGCACGGCAAGGTGAACCTCAAGCAGTATTATTCCGGCGCACAGCGCATGCTTGGCGTGGAACCCGTGCCACAATCCGGCTTTCAGCTGATGCCGGGCACCGTTTATGCCGGCCCCGCCCCTTCCGGCGAAAGCCGCATGGGGGTGCTGCGGGTGAATGGCAGCCTTTCCTATACGCTGATCTTCACGGCCGGCCAGGCGGAAATCTGGCGCAACGACATGGTGAAGGTGGCGACGGTCTCGCTGCCCGCGATCACGACCGACCTTCTGCCCACGCTGAAATTCTACGGCGAGGCAAACACGTTCGGCATCTTCGCGCAGTCGATCTGGAGCGGCATTCGCCTGTTTCGCGACGAAAACGACGATACCAACTGGGCCGTGACCGACTGGCCCTATGAATATCTGCCCGAACTCGACCTTGGCGGCAGCTATGCGACCACGACGGACGAATGGGAAATCTATATCCGCTGGTCCGACGAGGCGACCGCGCTTGTGCTTTCCTGCACCGTCGACGGCGTGGATACCGCCGCGATCAAGCTTGTCGACGGCAGTTCGGACCCGCTCGACCCCGACGCGGCCACGGATGCGGAATGGGATGATTTTGCCGCGGCTATTCAGGCGGCGATCGCCGATCTTGCCGGTTTCGAGACCGGCGTCGCCGTGGTGGCGACCGACAAGGCCACGCGCTACCGGGTGTTTCGCGTTACCTTCGGCGGCGATCTTGCGGGAGCCGAATACGGCTTCGACGCGCAGATCGTGAATTCGTCGCAGCTCTCCGCCCTTGTCAGCCATGTCGAGGTGGGAAAGACCGAGGGCGAGCCGCTGATTTCGTCCGGACGCGGCGGGTTCGCCGGCATGAAGATCTATCAGGACCGCGCTGTCTACCACGCCCCGGCCGCCAAGAAGGCCGCGCTCAACATGTCGCAGGCTGGCGAGTATTTCACGCTCAACATCGAAACCGACAAGCCGAACGATGCCCGGCTGGAGGCGTTGCGCACCGACACCTCCGAGGAAATCACCCACCTCCTCGATGACACCTATCTCGTGGTGTTCACCGACCAGGCGGAATATTTTCTGACCAACCGGAAGCTCGACAAGTCCGAGACGCTGAATTTCGTGCGCGCGTCCGAGATCGGATCGAGCCGGACCTGCGAGCCGGTGACGATCGACGGCCGGGTGTATTTCTTCTCCGCCGACGGGTCGATCATGTATTCCTCCGTCTATGACGCGGTTTCCACCACCTATACGCCCGACCCGGTGAACGACCTTAACCGCGACCTGTTGCAGAACGTGCTGCGTACGGCGCGCCAGAGCAAGACCAGCGGCATGAAGTGGAACCGACTGTGGGTGCACCGCGCCGATGGCCGGCTGGCATGCGCAATCGTGAACAAGGCGCAGGAAATCACCACGGCGGCGGCCGAATGGCAGATCGCCGGCGGCGGCAACGTCAAATCCCTTGCGGTGGACGGCCAGCAGAATGTCTGGCTGATCGTGGAACGCGGCGGCCAGTATTTCCTCGAGGTGATGCGCGAGGCATCCGAAACGCTGTTTCAGGCGACGATCAACGTGACCACGGACGCCAACGGCGTTGCGACCGGGCTTTCGGCGCTGGAGGGGCGGACGGTATGGGCCGATCTCGACGGCGATATCCACGGGCCTTTCACGGTTTCCGGCGGGCAGATCGACACCGATGCGGAAAATGCCAGCGGCCGCGTGGGGCTTTGGCAGGCTCCGGTTTTCGAGACGCTGCCCTATGTGCGGGTGCTGCGCAATGACGACATTGTGCGCCGGCCGGGATGCGTGAAATGGGTCCGGTTCTACCTGCTCGACAGTACCAGCGTCGCGATCGGCGCGAACGGCCAGCCGGCAAAGGACGTGCCGTTGCAGCGGTTTTCCGATGATCTTTCCGGCCCGCGCCAGGGGCGCACGGGCCATATAACCATTGCCGGGCTGAAGGGCGCCACCATGGACCCGACGCTGACCATAACCCAGACGCGGCCGGGCCGGCTTAGGCTGCGCGATTTCGTACCGGGGGTGAAACTCTGATGGCACAGCTTGCAACGGCAGTTCTCGGTGCGTTCGGCGTTGGCGGCGGCGCGGCAGCGGCGGGCACGGCAGGAACGGCGGCCGCCGCCGGCGGCGCGGCGACTGCCGCCGCAACCTCCGGCATGACGCTCAATTCCATCCTGCAGGGGGTGGCGACGGTGTTTTCCGTGGGCAACACGCTTGCCGCCGGCAATGCCCAGGGCGAGAGCTACGACCTGGCCGCCGAGGACGCCGCGCGCCAGCAGCCGCTGGAAACGCTGCAGGGCATTGCCGCGCGCACCTCCATCAAGGCGCAGATGGCCGATGCCATCGGCGAGATGGACTCGGCGAACGCGGCCGGCGGCGTCGACCTTTCGTTTGGTTCTCCGGTGGAGGCGCGCCGGCAGGCCTTCCGCGAGGGCGACAAGGCCATCAACACCCAAGTCGCGACCGAGCAGAGCCGGAAGGGCCGACTTCTGGAGCGGGAAGCCTATTTCCGCAAGATGGGAAAGAAGGCGCGCCGCGCCGCCGGCTTCGAGGCGTTTGGCCAGATTTTCGACACCGGCATGGCGATCAAGAACAGGGTGTAACATGGCAAACCAGCAGCGCTCGCCAGTCGGCTACCGGCCGTTCAAGACCGACCCGATCCTGGAAGACAGCCTTCTTTCCGTGCCGCGCAATGACGGCGGCGAATTCGAGCGCCGCGTTGCCGCCGGCTTTCAGCGCGCGGGCCTGCAATTCGGCGAGCGGGCAGACCGCGCGGCGCAGACGCTTGGCGAACTGGAGGGCAAGCGCGACGCGATCGAGGGCGCGCCTGGCGCGGAGGAAGAATTCCGCCCGACGCGGCGCGACAGCATTCGCGGCCGGGCCTATGACAAGGCCGGGACGCAGATCTACCTTGAACAGCTCGACCAGACGATGATCAACGAGCAGAAGGCGGCCTATGAGAAATACGGCCAGAGCCCTGAAAAGCTGAAGGATGCACTCAACGCATTGCGCGACGACCACATGAGCAAGCACGTGTTCGAGGAGATCGCGCCTGAATACAAGCTCGCCTTTGAAAGCCGAGCCACCAAGCTTTACGAGGCCTCGAAGAAGGCAGCGGCCGCGCGCGCGCGGGCGGCCGCTGCCAGGGCGGCGGCAGCTTCCCGCGCGCAGTATCTTGAAGCCCAAAAGGAAAACATGATCGACCTGCAGCGCCAGGCGATGAATATGGGCGCGGACCCGGACGGCGAAAGCGCGATCAACGACCAGCTCGACCTGATCCGCACCGACCTGCAGGCGGCCGCCGCGAGCGGGCGGATTACGCAGAAACAGGCGGAAAAGCTTTCCGAGGGCGCGGCGCTGACAGTGGCGCGGGGCACGATACAGGCGAAGTTTGACGCCGCCGAGACTGCCGACGAAAAGGCCGCCTTTGCCGAGGACCTGAAAAAGGCCTGGCTGGCCGATGACGAAAAGCTCGGCATTTACCGCAACATGCCTTTCGAGGATATCGAGAAGGTCAGCGCCGGGCTGCAACGCGACGCCGAGCAGCTGCGCCTGGCGGAAAAACAGGAAAACCAGGCGCGCGCCTCCGAACTCGAAGACCTGATCGCCGATGACGTTGCCAGCATGGGCGCGACCGGCCAGGGCGTCGATCTGGAAGAAAGCGGGCTCACGCCCGAGAATGTGGAACGCTACCTCGGGCCCGAAGTTGCCCGCGAGTGGCAGGAAACCCGTTCCGATGCCGGCCGCTTCTACGACGTGACGGCGGCCATGCCCAGCGAAAGCGCGCTGGATATAGCCGAGCGGCTGGAAAGCCTTCGACCGGAACCGGGCGCGGCTGGTTTCGTGCGCCAGCAGCAGACCTATGAGGCCGCCCGCGAACACGCGAAGGCCCTGCTTGAGGAACGCGCGGTCGATCCGCTCGGCCAGGCCGAACGCGCCGGCATGGTGAAGCTGGCGCCGATCGATCTTTCCGAGCCGGACGCGCTGGTTTCCTCCATCGCCGGCCGCCAGTCGCAGCGCCGGCAGGTCGAGCGCGCCTATGGGCAGGCGGTTCCCTTCTTCCGCCCGGGCGAGCAGGAGCGGCTTTCCTCCGCCCTGTTGCAGAACCCGGCCGCCATTGCCGGATTTTCGCAGATGCTGGTGAACACGCTGGGGCCGCAGGCGATCCCCGTGCTTTCCGAGCTGAGCGATGCCGCGCCGGTGGTGGCGCACACCGCCGGCATGGCGCAGGCAACCGGCGACATGTCGGTTGCCGCCGATGTCGCCGAGGCGCTGCAGTTCCGGCGCGACAAGGTTTACACCGTGAAGATGCCGGATCAGGCCACACAGACGCAGGCAGCGCTTGCCGAGGTGGGGCCGGCCTTTCTCGGCTCCCCGCGCCTTCAGACGGCGGTGTTGCAGACGGCGAACATTCTTTTCGAGAAGGCGGCAAACGAACAGGGCTTCGACCCCGCCGATGTCGACGAGCCGGGAACGCCGGCAAACGAGGCCTATCTGAAAGCGCTGGACCGCGCCGCCGGCGGCCGCCGCATTGGCGGGCGCGATCTCGGCGGCTTTGCCGAAGTCAACGGCCAGAAGATCATCGTTCCGCCCGATCTTGAGAAATCCGCGCCGCAGGACCTGCTCGACAATCTGACCGAGTTGCAGCTTGAAGCCCTGCCGCCGATCCAGACCGGCGATTTCGACATACCGATCCGCCGGCTGCGCAACGCCCAGCTCGTCGGCGTCGGTGACGGGCTCTATCGCATGGCGCTTGGCGATCCGCTTTCCGACGATCCGCAATATCTGGTCACGCCCGAGGGCGATGCCTGGGTGCTGGATATCCGCCAGCTGGCCGACATCGAGGCCCGCACGGTGACGACGATCGAGCGGACATCGCGCAACCGCAGCACACGGCAAACCGTGATCCTGCCATCCGCTTCGGAGGCAGGCGACCAGCCGCCGGCATCGCAGCCGCTTGCGCCCGCCGCCGCCCGCCGCGCCCGGAGGGATGACAGATGAGCATGTGGCTTTACGAGCCGACGCCGTTTCGCCCGCAGACGGTTGCGCAGGGCCAGTCCACGCTTGGCGAAATCTTCCAGTCGCAGTTCGAAGCGGGCAAGCTGACGGACAACATCAATTCACGTTCGACCGCGCTCGCGCGAGCCTATGACGAACGGATCTCCGCCATCCGCGAGGCGACCGGCGAAACCCATGTGAACCCGTTCACCACGCGCCCGGGGCGATATCGGCCGGGCCGCGACCGCGCGGAATTCGAGGCCACCGAATATGCCCGATCCGCCGCCGGCTTCAACGACTGGCTGAAGGCACTCGAAAAACGTCACCCGGACAGCAAGGATATCATCCGCGCCGGCGAACCCGTCGAGAATGACGCAAAGGCGCTGGCGCGCAACATGGACGAGGAGGCCGCCAAGACATTCGCGGCGGCGCGCGGGCCGATGAAATGGACCGCCCTTTTCGGCGGCCGCGCCGGCGCGATGTTCAACGATCCGATCCAGACCGGCGGGCTTGTCTTCGGCGGCGGCGCTGGCGCTGCCAAAACCGTGATGGGGCGCATTCTGACCACGGCCGCGACCGAGGCGCTGGTGAACGGCGCGGTGCAGGCCGCGACCGAGCCTTTCGTGCAACGCTGGCGCAAGGAAGCCGGGCTTGAAAGCGGCTGGGGCGAGGCCGCGCGCAATGTGGGTTTCGCGGCGCTGTTCGGCGGCGTTCTTGGCGGCGCTGGCCGCGCCGGCGTGGAGGGGCTTTCCGCCCTTGGCCGCGCTTCCGAGGCCCGCGCGGCCGCGCGAAGGGCGCTGCTTGATGACCCGGCAACGCCGGAACCCGCCCGCCGCGCCCTTTCCGGCGAGAGCGAAGCGGCGGCCGCCGTGCTGGAGCCGATGCGCAAGAACCTGCCGGCCGAGGCGCGCGGTGCGCTGGATGCGATCGAAACCGAACGTGTGTTCGCCGCGCAGAAGCCGGCAGCGGCGCGCGCCAATTACCATGACACGGTGAGCGCGAAGGCGATCGAGGCGGCGCAGCGGCAAAGCCCGTTCATGTTCGAACCGGACCCTGCCCAGGTGCAGCGCATTGCCGACCGGCTTGCGCCGGAGACCGCCGCCCCTGCCCGCGCTGCCGACCGCGACATGCCGATCGACGAATTCCTGATGCGGCGCGGCGGCGTGAAGGATTACAAGGGCGAGCTGGCCTCGCTGGGGCTCGACAGGGCATCGCGGCCGTTTGTCGGGAAGCTTGTGAAGGAAAGCGGCGACACGCTGGACAATGCCCGGCTTGCCGCCGCCGAGGCCGGCTATTTCGATCATCTTTACGGCACGGCCGACAAGGCGGCCGAAAAGAGCACGATTTCCGACCTGTTGAACGCGCTCGACAATGCCAGCCGGGCGACCAGCGCGCAGCCGGCCGAGGAGGCCGAGCGGCGGGCGGTGGAAAGCCTTGTGCATGAGATCGTCGGCTATGCCGGCCCGAGCGTTGACGATGACCTGATCGTGCGCGCGGCCGAGCTGGCGAACGCGGAAAACCTGCCGGCGCTGGAGGCGCTGGATCGGGTGCTGATCGCCGATGACGCCCGCCGCTTTTCCGATGACGATATCGCGCCCTTCGCCTTTCCCGATGAAGATTTCGCCGGCGGCATGGATGACCCGCGCCTGGTGGACAAGGCCGACCAGGTTACGGCCAGTGAGCTTGGCGACCTGCCGGAGGATATGGAAATCCCGTTCTTCGACGATGACGGCCCGGCCTCGATCGCCGCCGTGACGGATGAGCTTGAACGCATCGACCGCGCCGCGCGGATTGTGGAGGCATGCAAACTATGAGCCTGCAAGATTGCCTGAACAGGGCTGTTAACGAAAACCTGCTTTCCCGCGATGACGCCGACCGGCTGGACCGCGAATTCAGCCGCATGCGCAAGCGCTATGCCGCCGCCAGCGAAGTGACGGCCGATGCCGAGGCGAAGAAGGCCCTTGCCGAGTTGCTGCGGGCCCAGAGCGCCCACCAGAAGCGCAAGGCCAAGCTTTCGATCAAATCCATCAACCGGATCGCGGCCCAGCTCGGAAACCACAAGAACGCCAAAGGCGAATTCGATATCGGGGAAGCCGCGGTCGATCTGCTGGAGCATTTCGGCACGTCGGAATTTGCCTCCGTCGCCGGCCGCCAGCGCACCATCATCGGCATGGCGCATGCGCGCATGGACGATATGCTTTCGCATTTCAAACGGTCCGCGCTGCTGGGCGATGCGGCGCGGCGCAACAAGGCCGATCTCGACAATGTGGTGCGCGAAAGCTTTGGCGAGGATACCGGCGACGCGGCCGCCAAGCAGTTCGCCAAGGTCTGGAACGACACGGCCGACTGGCTGCGCCAGCGCTTCAACGCTGGCGGCGGCGCGATCGGAAAGCTGGAGAACTGGGGCCTGCCCCAGCACCACGACGCAAGGGCGCTGCGTAAAATGGGGCCGGAAAAATGGAAGGCCGACATCACGCCGATGCTTGATGTTTCGCGGATGAAAAACCCGCTGACCGGCAAGGCGATCGATCTGGAAGAACTCGACGACGTGCTGACCGATATCTGGACCAACATCGCCACGGAAGGCTGGAACAAGGTCGAGCCCAAGCGCCAGCCCTTCGGGCGCGGCGCGCTTGCCAACCAGCGCGGCGAACACCGGTTTCTGGTGTTTCGCGATGCCGCAAGCTGGCTTGAATATCAGCGCCTTTATGGCGGCGGCGGCGATGCCTTCGGCGCGATGATGGGCCATATCAACATGATGGCGAAGGATATCGCCGCGCTGGAAATTCTCGGTCCGAACCCAAACGGCACCATCGAATGGATCAAGCAGGCGGTGCGCAAGCAGGCGGCCCTGTCAGCGGCCGGGCAGGCAAGCCGGTTCGCCGGCAAACCGGAGAATGCGCTTTCCCGCGCAACCGGCGTCGAAAAGAAGATCGACGCGGTTTGGGGTTCGATCCGGGGAACGTTGCAGACGCCCGTGAACGGCAAATGGGCGGCCGGCATGACGGCGACCCGCAGCCTGATCACGGCCAGCGTTCTCGGCTCCGCCACGATCTCCGCGATCTCCGATGTCGGGACAAGCATGATTTCCCGCAAATTTGTCGGTATCGGCGCAACCGGCGCGTTCGCAGACACATTCAAGGCGCTTGGCAAGCACACACAACAGCAGGCAGTGGCGTCCGGCCTTATCATGGATGAGGCCATGCATGTGTTTCACGCTCAGGCGCGCTATGTCGGCACGCTGGACGGGCCGGGCTGGTCGAGCTTCATCGCCGATCGGGTGTTGACGCTCTCTGGCTTGACGCCCTGGACCCAGGCGGGCCGTCATGCTTTCGGCCTCGCCTTCATGCGCACGGTGGCCGAACATGCAGGCAAGACTTACGACGCCCTGCCCTCCGCGCTTCGCGACACGATGCGGCGCTATGGCCTGACCGAAACCGACTGGAACGTGATCCGCGCCACCAAACAGCACGATATGGGCGGGGCAAAGATCCTGCGACCGAACGAGATCTTCGACCGGGGGGACAATCTGATTTCGGAACGCTATCTGGAGATGATCCAGTCCGAGACGGAATATGCGATCCCCTCCAGCTCTCACCGCTCGCGGGTGGCGCTGGTCGACGAAAACCGGCCGGGCACCTTCATCGGCGAGGTGCTGCGCTCCTTTGCCCAGTTCAAGAGTTTCGGCGCCGTGTTCATTCTCCTGCACGGCCAGCGCATTCACCGCATGCTAGTGGGTGAAAACCCGGCAAAGGGCGCGGCCTATGCCGGCTCTTTGCTGATCTCGACAACGCTTTTCGGCGCGATGGCCTATCAGCTGAAACAGATGGCGGCGGGGCGCGATCCGCAGGACATGTCGGAGCCGTCATTCTGGGGCGCGGCGATGCTGCAGGGCGGCGGGCTCGGCATTTATGGCGACTTCCTGTTTTCCAACATCAACCGCTATGGGGGCGGGTTTTCCACCACGCTTGCCGGGCCGGTGGTGGAGCGGGCGAACAATCTGTGGAACCTGACGGCCGGCAACGCGATCCAGCTCGCCAATGGCGACGACACCAAATTCGGCCGCGAGCTGAACAAGTTCATGCGCTCCAACACGCCGGGTTCTTCGATCTGGTATATCCGGCTCGCCTGGGAACGGATCGTGTTCGACCAGCTGCAGTATCTGATGGACCCGGAGGCCAACAAGGCGTTCAAGCGTAAGCAAAAGTTCTTCAAACGCGAGTTCGGGCAGGAATACTGGTGGAAGCCCGGCGAGCGCCGGCCGGAGCGCGGGCCTGATGTCAGATCGGCTGTATCGGCAACTGAGCGCTAGAAGGGTTTGTTTAAGTTTGTATAACGAGCTAGCCAATCGGAGTTTGCCTTATAGGGCTCAACTTTTCCTTTGTATGGCGGATAGTAGCCGGCATCCATGAATAGCTTTGACAAACGACTGAGTTCCCTCCCCAACTCGCGCCTCTGGATCATGAGGTAGATCCACCGACCCAGACAAATGGCCATTCCCATAAAGCTGGCTCCTGCAAGATAAGCGTTGGGGCCGTGGCCATCACCGTAGCCAAAGGCAAAACTAAAACCGAGAAAGCCGCCGAAAGCACCAACGAAAAGGCTGGTGCCGCTATAAAAACCATTGCGATGAAGTTGTGTCATGTCCTCATCAAGCCGCATGTAAAGCGGGACAAATCGTTCAAGTTCTTCCGGTAATAACTCTCCTCTGGTATCAAGCAACTTGTCATCCCCATTGACAAACATCCCGGTTTGATCAAGCTAACCATGCTTCTCGAAAAACGGGAAGCCCCGGTTAGCAGCGGATTGCGGAAGACGCTGCGATCACAGCCGATCGCGCGCATGAACGATTGACAAGGCTAGAACTGGAAGACTAACCCAGCCGCGAAAGTCGCTTGTCGGGCCCGAGCTCGATCTCAAAATCCCAAGTTGTTAACACGAGTTCGTCAGAGCAATGCTGGTTTGGCGAAAGACCGGTTCGAAACATTGGAGATACCAAAAAGATATCTCCGCCGTCCTTTGCAGCTAGCGGCACACTCGCGCTAACCTGGATGCCATCAAGGCTGGCGCTTCCTTTCAACTGAGTTGTAGTTCCGTCCCCGATTTGGACTAGGCAGTTATGCATGGCGGAAACTGCATATAGCGGGATGAGCGTGGCAAGAGTGGCCCGCTTTTCACGAACTTCGTCGTTTGTAACCAAACCATTGCTCTTGAGCGTTGCTATAAACTCCTCGACAAGTCGCTCTTCTTCAAATGCGCTCTTTGAAACAAATGTAGATGATACGCAGTTGAGCAGACTTGTCTCAATTTCTTTTAAGTCGTTCGGCAACCTCCAAGTGCTGTCGCCATTTTGCGACATACGTCCAATAACGTCCTGCAATATTTTGTTAGCCTGACCAGGCTTCAAGCCAGTTCCTTTCTTAATTGTTGCTGGCCCAACCCGATTGACGGCTATTCTGAAATACTCGACGGCCGTACTTGGCAGCCGGCTAGCGTCAAGGCCACCTGACCCATCTTCGAAAAAGGCTGGCACTAAGTAGCGAGTACTCGCGAACCATTCTCTCGTGCAACGAGTAGTGATTCCCTTATCCCGTTCATTGTGATGAGCAACAAAGTGTCCGATTTCTGCGACCGTTTCCCTGCCATCGCAATGATCTCGGGCATATAGAAAAAGCCCGGTCAGGTCGTCCGGGCGAAATTCGCCGTTGAGTAAACGTTCCACACGCGCTCTGGACTTGGAATCTGGCATTCCTATCAGCAACCCTTCAGAAGAAGATTTCAAATTGCAACATACAAGTTTTTCAATCGAACACTAAGTTGGATTCAAACCGAATTCGGGTCAAAACCGAATAACGGGCCACGCACTTAACGCCCCTGCCCCGCGCCTATCCTCTGTCTGATGGTATCAGGCAGAGGACCGACTTGTGGCAAATCCATATCCCATTTCGCGCGCGGCACGCGCGACAAGGGTTTTTAAAGGGTAGAAGGCGATGAAATTCTCATGGTCCGACACGCGGACTTTTGCCTACTCCTTCTGGCGCGAGGCCCTCCGCAGGAGGTTCAAGCTCGGGTTCATTGTCGGCCTCTACACCGGGGTACTCATTAACTTCCTTTGCTATATTATTCTCTCTAACATTCTCCAGTAGGAGTTCGTTCGTCAATTCAATGCAGCGCTCATGCAGGCTCACAAGCGTTGGGACAACATCGGGAGTTTCACCCGCGCTAGCGAGGTAAATCCCTGCAGCAAAAAATAAAAACGAGATGAATATACCCACATACCAAGCTCTATTAAAACCGTGCCCTCCCGCATTAAAACCGTGCCTTTCCGCCCTCTCCGCCAGCGCCTTGATCGGCAGAGAATTCTGTTTCATCAGATCCAGGCCATCCAACACCGGAACTGCACCGGAAAGGATATCTTGGGAAATGCCTTTGAAGATTTGAAAGTCTTTCCGGTCCTTGGCGATGGTTTCGACAATGCCGATCGCCTCGGTTGTAAGGTCGAACAGGCCGTCATCGACCTTTGCGTTCTCATTGTCGCAAACCGGACATATATCCGTGTTGTTGCGGCCATAGAAGAGCGATGTCCTGAAGCAGTAGTGCTTGGATGGAAATATCGTGCCGCATCGGTCGCAACGAGCGGGAAGAGCCGGTCCATCCGGCACCCATCCAGTTCGGCCATTCGAAGCCTTGAATTGCCTGCTCTCGCGAATGCGAGTGTTTGCGACGTCAGCCTTAGACCTCTCTACTGAAAAAGGTTGCGCCACATCTTCAAAGGTCACGTTTCGGGTCGTGATATCAGAATTTACGGACTTGATGCCGACGTTGAACCCAGAGAGTGTCGAGTTTTTGATTGTGACACCTCGAGAATTTCTGATGTCAAAAGCGGGCGACATGGGCCGAACTCCTCCGGGAAAACTTAACTCTACTGTGAGTCGGCCAGCGTTGTGAAGCACAGTGTCTCCATGCTGCCGATGGCTGCTTGAGAGCCTGCGCACTTAACGCCCCTGCCCCGCGCCTATCCTCTGTGTGACCGTTTCTGGCAGAGGGCTGGCTTGTGGCAAATCCTTATCCCATTCCGCGCGAGGCGCGCGCGACCGGCGTTCTTTCCGGTGATGGTAGCGCGAGCTACGGGCCGTTCGGCTTCAAGATTTTCGACACGACCGATGTCGAGGTGATCACCAAGCCGGAGGGGGCCGAAGGTTTTTCGACCGTCGCCGTTACCGTCGCCAAGGTCTCCGGCGCGGCGCTCGATCATTTCACCATCACCTTTCCCGCCGCCCTGCCCGCCACCACGAAATTTCAGGTGCGCGGCCGCCGCATTCATGAACGTTCCGCCGGCGTGACCTCCGGAACGCAGCTTTCGCCCGACGCGATGGAGAGGGAGCTTTCCAAGCAGGCGGCCACGCTGGAGGAGCTGAGGCGCGACGCGCCCGACATCGACCCCGACATCGAGGACGGGCAATCCATCATCCGGAAGGATGGCCGCATGGTGGGCGGGCCGAGCGCCAGCGTGATCGAGGCGATACCCGGACTGGCGGCCGAAGTGGCAAGTGACCGGCTAGCGATTGCGGCGGACCGGGTGGCGGTGGCGGCTGATCGCATGCAGACCGATCTCAATGTTATCCAGACCGGTATCGACCGGGCGGCAGTGCGCGGGTATGAGCAGAATGCCGCGAACCTTGCCAAGTTTTCCGGGGCACCTGATGGCTACTCGCTGCCGACCCCCGTGCCCTCTGAAGGCTCATTCTTCAAGCTGATCGTTCCCGGCGCGGGCCTCCTGGGGTATACGGTTGTCGGCGGCGCGTGGGTCTTTGACTCTGCGATCGGCGACCTGCGGTTCAACACCTCGCCGGAATTGAAGTATTTCGACAAGTCCGTAGGAGCCGTGGGCACCGTCGTTATCGGCGGCGGGGGGACGTATCAGCGCGTAGACGATGCCACTGTGGACCCGCAGTTCTCCACAGCCGCAGGGGAGAAGTTCAAGGTCTTGCCGATGAGTGGCAAGATACTGTTCCCCGCTTTCGTTCCGGCTGCCAACCCCACGAGTGACGATATCGCGCTCATGCAGAAAGCATGCGACGCCACGCCGGTTGGTGGTGAGTTTCTGTTGGGGACTGGCTACGAATATCGCCAGAGCGCGAAACTGCGCGTCAAGCACTCGATGACCGTGGATGGTGGCTGGAACCGCTTGCTGCTTGACGCGCCGAGCTTCCCCAATAACCGGCACATCGAAATCCAGCCCGACGAGCCCTGGGCAAACGGCGGCTCGCGCGTGCCAACAACTTACCAGTGGACGCAGACGATTGGCCTGGGCGAGCGGACATTCAATTTCGTCAATACGTTCAACATTGGGGACCGGGTAGCGATCCATCTCGGGACCGACCCCCACGACCCGATGGAGGGCCACTATGTCCGCGTTGTCCGGGTTATCGCCTCCGATGGCCTCAGCTTTACGACTGACGCAATCACGCCGTACCCCATCAACGGCACAACGCACCGTGTCATCAAGGTCAACAATCCGGTCCACGGGGTCACGCTTAAAAACCTGCATCTCGATTACGTTTCCGGCACAGTTCCGGATACCCACATCGTTGCCGGGTTTTGTTCCGGCATCAAGGTCCAGGGCGTGAAAACCGAAAAGGCGCGCATCCTCTTCAACTTTCACAACATGTACGACTTCAAGGTAGAGTCCGTGGACGCCATTGTGGAACGCAAAGGCAATTCCAGCCATGGGCGCATAGCAGCTTGCCACAACGCCGAGGACGGCTCTTTCGAGAACATCGAAGGCTTCTCCGAGGACCGGGGTAGCTGGTTCTTCTACGAGAACTGGTGCCGAACCGTCAAACACAAGAACATGCGGCTGATCGACAACGATCCTGACACGACAGCGCCGCACCTGTTCGTCACGGGCGGAGCCAAGGGGATCAACTTTAAGGGCCTGACCTACGGCGGTGCATCCAACACGTCACTCATCGACCACGGCGGCCTTGGCGCAAGCGTCGAGTACAGCATCGAAGGCCTCGAAATGCTCAAGAAGCCCAAGGGTGCCCGGCTGGATAACGTCGAAAGCTTTGCTGACCGAGAGTCTGGCGTTTCGTTCATGAAGCCCGGCCAATACGTGCAGGCCCAAGTGTCCGGGACACTGGCGGCGAGCGCAACCCAAATCGAGGATATTTGCAGCGGTGTTCTACGCCGTATGATGATCAAGGTTGAAAACACAACGGGTTTGTCCGTGTACGTCAGGAACAGCAACGGGGCGATCCTGGCCGTCCAGTCGCAACTTACGGCGGGACAGTGGTCTGAAGTCAGCGCGGGCCGCGATTACGGTACGCTTTTCGGGGTCAATGATGCCGCCTACCCCGATAAGGACGTCCGGTTTGATACTACCGGCTCGTTCCCGGGCCCATCCGAGTTTTCCATTTGGGTCGAGTATTGGCCCATTGCTGGCTCGGCCAACACCTTCCCAACTGCGTGAGGCGAGCCGATGAACACGAGCGCGATACAGCAGGCATTGAGCGACAGGGGTTTCGATCCCGGCACGATAGACGGCATTCGCGGGCCGAGGACGATTGCGGCGATCCGCGCGTTTCAGGCCGCGAACGGGCTGGAGGTCGACGGGATTGTCGGGCCGGAAACCAGCTCCACGCTGTTTGCGCCAGCACCCGAGGCGGAGCGCAGCGTGTGGGGCGAGATCATCGCCCTGATCGCCCGTCTGCTTGCCGGCGGCGACCAGGCCGACACGATGCCGCCCTGGCTGAAGAATGCCTATCTCGATCTGGGCGAAGCCGAGATCAAAGGAGCGCGTCACAATCCGCGCATCCTCGAATTCTGGCAGGCGATCGGCCAGCCGATCTTTGACGATGAAACGCCCTATTGCGCGGCCGGCGTCGGCTGTTGGCTGGAGGAGGCCGGCATTGCCTCCACCCGCTCAGGCCTCGCCCGCTCCTATGGGCGCGGCTGGGGCGTGAAGCTTCCCGGCCCGGTGCTCGGCGCCATTGCCGTGAAGGGCCGCGCCGGCAGCAAGACATACGGCCATGTGACGATCGTTGCCGGCCGCACGATCGACGGCCGGCTGGCCTGCCTTGGCGCGAACCAGGGCGACAAGTTGCAGATCTCGCCCTACCCGGTCACCGCCTTTTCCGGCGCGGATGATTGCGGCTTCTTCTGGCCGAAGGATTATCCGCAGCCGAAGCCGGGGCGCTTTGCCGATCTGCCGGTGATCGATGCTTTCGGCAACACCGTGAAGGAGAGTTGAGATGACGGTTTACGTGCGCATTCTACTCTACATCGTGGCCGGGTGGATGCTCTCCTCCGGGCTCATCAACAAGGAAGTCGAGCGGATCATCACCACCGATCCGGTGATCGCGACCGGGGTTCAGGCGCTGCTGGGCTCTGCCGTGGCGCTGGCGACCGGCTACTGGTGGAAGCTCGCCAAACGCTTCGGGTGGAAAACCTGATGTTTGCCGGGCTGAAAAACTGGACCGTTGCCGCCGCAGGCGCACTTGTGGGCGGGGCGGCGGTCATTCTGCTGGTGTGGGCCTTCGTGCTGCCCGCAGCGCGCCAGGAGGGCCGTGAGGCCGAAAGGGCGGCAATCAACGAGGCCACGCTGAACGCGGTAAAGAATAGGGTGAAGGATGATGCGAAACGCGAGCAGATGGACGCTTACGACCTGTGTGTTGACTATTTCCGCCATCGCGGCCGGGTGCCAGAGTGCGACGGGCTGCGGTCCCTTCGTGAAGAACAACCTTAGCCCTGCCGGCTTCGTGGCGCTCGCCAATGCCGATCGCAACGGACTGAACAACGTCACCGGCAATGACGCGGCCGGCGAGCGCATGGGGTGCTGGTAGCAGATGGCCTGGCGGGACGCACTGACAACCGAGGAGGGACGGCTGGCGCTGGCGGCGCTTGCCGGCTCCGCCGTGGCGGCCGTGATGGAATGGCAGGGCGTTCTGCCGGCCGCGCGGCGCGTGGCCGTGGGCGCGACGGCCGCATACTTTCTCGGGCCTGTCGGCGTGCCGCTGTTTCAGTGGGCGGGCGGGCTCGCGAACATTCCGCTGGAACCTTCCGCCTCCGTTGGCGGTTTCATCATGGGCGTCGGCGGCGTGACGATCGTCGAGTTCATCATCAAGGTATGGCACTTTCGCCTGCGCGAGATCGACCATGACAAGGATTGACAAGCACTGCATGAAACGGGCGTGGCAAGAGCAATGGCGCGAGGTGCGCCCGGCCGTGTTCCTGATCGTCGTCTGCGTGGCGCTGCTGCTTGTGATCTACGTGTGACTTCGTGTGACATTTTCCAAAAATAAAGTCACAAAAACGGTCACACGAAATGTCACAAATTCCGATAAACCGTTGATTTTCTGAGAGAAAATGGTGGGTGATGTAGGTCTCGAACCTACGACCCGCTGATTAAGAGTCAGCTGCTCTACCAACTGAGCTAATCACCCACGAGAACGGCGCGTTTGCGTCGTTGGAGGCGCATATAACGGGGATTCGGGGGCTTGTCCAGCGCCGCAGATGAAATTTTCGGGTTTTCATGAGCGACCAAGGACTTGTCGGTGAAAAACTGTCGCTCGCGCCTGCCGGGAACGGCTCAAAGCAGCGTGCCGCGCGCGACACGGACCGCCTGTCCACCGATCCTCGCTGCGGTGATTTCGCCGGCCGCGCCCGTCTCCAGATTGAGCCGGATATAGGACGGACGGCCCATTTCCACGCCCTGCTCGATGACGAAGGTGTGAGAGCCCTCCCCCGGCGCGTCGAAATGCTGGATCGCGCCCGAAAAGGCCGCGGCGGCGGCTCCGGTCGCCGGGTCCTCCTCGATCGTTTCGGCGGCGAACATGCGGACATGGAATTGCGCATCATGGCGCACCCCGCCCCTGGTATAGGGATAAGCCCATACCGGCAGGCCATCGACGAGCGGCGCGAAGGACAGCCACAGGCGCTGATCGAATTCGATCTTTTCCGCCACCGAAAGATTGCGCAGCGGGATCATGGCGAAGGGAACGCCGGCCGACCAGATCGTCGGCACGTGATTCTCGAAGCCGATTTCGGACGGCGAGATGCCGAGCGCATCGGCAAGTTTCTCGCGCGCGATGACCTCCTCGGACCGGCGCGAGAGCTTCGGCAGGTCGAATTCCGCGAAACTCGCGGCCCCCGGCTTGAGCTTCACGGCGCAGCGAACCGGGCCGATCTTTTCCGCCAGAACCGTGACCATATCGATGTCCGCATCCTCGCCGTGCTGACGCTCGGCAAGCGCGATCGAAGCGCCCACCGTCGGGTGGCCGGCAAACGGCAGTTCCCCGCCGGGCGTGAAAATGCGGACCGCGGCCGAATGCGACACGTGCTCCGGCGCGCTGAGGAAGATCGTCTCCGACAGGTTGAACTCGATGGCGATCGTCTGCATTTCATCGTCGCTCAGCGCGTCGGCGCCGAACACAACGGCAAGCGGATTGCCCTTGTAGCGCTCGGCCGTGAACACATCATAGATCACATAATCCAGCATTGTCTCTTCACCTCCTCAGGCCGCCATCGAAAAACAGTTCGAGCACGGGCAACATCGAATAGGCGTAGTCGAACGCGTCGCGGTTGTTGCGCGTGATCGCCAGAACCGCGTCGATCTCCTGCTCGTCGTCGTGACGCATATGCTCTCGCACATTGGCCATAAGATCATCGGCGTCAAGCGTCGCATGGAAAAACCGGTAGAACATGACAGCCTGGCGGAAATGCGCACAGTAATAGCCCGGCCGGGCTTCAAGGTCATCAAGCCGGATTCCGGTTTCCTCCGCCGCCTCGCGCGCCATATTGGCGTCGATATCGACGCGGCCGCCGACCACGTCTGCGGGCTCAAGCGAACCGGACGCGCAATAGACCTTGCCGGCATTGGCGGTGGTGGGGCTCATGCGGATCGCGATGATTGCGCCATCGGCCGAAACGATCACCGGCATGGCGAAGCAATGGAAGGTCGGCGGGCGCGGCTCCTGCCCCCGCCACCAGAGATGATAGGCATAGGGAACGATCTGGCCGTTGGCGGTCACCGCGCCGTCTTCAAGGCGCACCTCGTTCAGTGTGATCAGCCGGCCATTGAACAGGTGCGGATTGGCCGCGACCTCGCGCTCCCAGTTTTCCTGCACCTGCCCGTCGAAACGGGAAATGCCGGCCGGATCGCCCGCCTCCACCCGGATATCGATCGTGCGTACCGGAAAGGCGCGGCCCTCGGCCGGCCAGTCTTCAGGGATCAGGGAATGGAAAGTCTGCATTCGGTTCCGGGTCTATATCTGGCGCACGGACCAAGAGCCGCGCAAATCAGTTTCATTCAGGAGGGCAGGCTAAGACGCATCGGCTCGATTTGGAAGCGTGCTTCGCGCGATTTTGGTATCAAGATGCGGTACGCGGGCTGAACGCGCCCGAGGCTTAACAAGAAAAAGCCCAGCGTCGAAAAACGCCGGGCCCAGACTGCTGATAAACCCGCAGACGCACGGGCTGTTGCCTTCGCCTGCCTCCCCACAGGGGTCATGCTCGGACTTGGTCCGAGCATCCATTCCGCTTGAGCCTTTGAACAGAAAGACTGTTTAAAAGCCCACGTCATGGGGCCCTGGATCCTCGGGTCAAGCCCGAGGATGACGCGGAGTGTGGGGACAGCAAGGAGCCCTTATTCCGATTTCGGCAGCGAGCCTTCGACGCCTTCGACCAGAACATTGAGGCCGAGCAGCGTGCCGTCGTCGGCTTCTTCGCCTTCGGCAAGCCACGGCGTGCCATCCTGCAGGGTAACCGGGCCGGTGAAGGGCTTCAGTTCGCCGGAAATGATTTTAGCTTCAGTCTCTTCGGCGAATTTTTTCACGTCATCCGGCATGTTGGTGTAGGGCGCCATCGTCAGGATGCCGTCCTTCAGGCCATCCCAGCTCTGCTCGGATTCCCAGGTGCCATTCTGAACGGCCTCGACGCGCTTGATGTAGTAGGGCGCCCAGGTGTCGATGATGGCGGTAAGTTGGGTTTCCGGCCCGGCTTCGATCATGTCGGAGGCCTGTCCGAACGCCTTGATGCCGCGTTCGGCGGCGATCTGCATCGGCGCGGTAGTATCGGTATGCTGGGCGAGAACGTCGACGCCCTGGTCGATCAGCGCCTTGGCGGCATCGGCCTCGCGGCCGGGATCGAACCAGGTATTGGCCCAGACCACCTTGGTCTTGAAATCCGGGTTGACCGATTGCGCGCCGAGCTGAAAAGCGTCGATGCCCATGACAACTTCCGGGATCGGGAACGAGCCGATATAGCCGCCAATGCCGGATTCGGAGATCGAGCCGGCGATCACGCCCGAGATATAGCGGCCTTCATAGAAGCGCGAATTGTAGGTCGCGACATTGTCGGCTGTCTTGTAGCCGGTGGCGTGCTCGAACTTCACATCCGGATATTTCGCAGCAACCTTCAGCGTCGGCTCCATGAAGCCGAAGGAGGTGGTGAAGACAATGGTGCAGCCGGAACGCGCCATGCGCTCGATCGCGCGCTCGGCATCCGGGCCTTCCGGCACGTTTTCGATATAGGCGGTTTCGATGTCGAGCGTGTCCTCGAGCTCCTGCCGGGCGATATCATGGGCCTGGGTCCAGCCGCCATCGGTTGCCGAGCCGACATAGACGAAGCAAGCCTTGACGTCTTCCTGGGCGCTGGCGCCGGTTGCATAAAGCCCGGCGATAATCGCCGCCGAGGCGGCCAGTGCGAAGTTCAGCGTTTTCATCGTTCACCTCATTTGGGTTGAAGGGTTCAGTCTAATCCGCCTAGCGATCCGGGACAAAGGATTTCCCGAGCGAAGCGGGCGTATTGATGAGCGTCATCCTCCGGTTCTGGGAGATGATGACGAGCACGAGGACGGTGACCACATAGGGCAGCGCCGAGAGGAATTGCGACGGAACGGCAATGCCGAAGGCCTGGGCGTGAAGCTGGCCGATCGTGACCGCGCCGAACAGATAGCCGCCGACCAGCACGCCCCAGGGCCGCCAGGAGGCAAACACCACAAGCGCAAGCGCGATCCAGCCGCGCCCGGCCGCCATGTTCTCCGACCATTGCGGGGTATAGACCAGCGATAGCTGCGCGCCCGCAAGCCCCGCGCAGGCGCCGCCGAACATCACCGCGAGATAGCGAATGCCGATGACATTGATGCCGAGCGCATGGGCAGATGCATGGTTGTCGCCGACCGAACGCAGCACCAGTCCGCGACGGGTCCTGAACAAGAACCAGGAAACGCCGGCCACGATCGCGATCGAGAGATAGAAGAAGATATCCTGGTCGAACAGCAGCGGCCCGATGACGGGAATGTCGGACAGAACCGGTATATCGAGCGAGGGCATCTTGACGCCGGGCCTGCCGACCAGGCCCTCGCCGATCATCGCCGAAAGCCCCTGCCCCAGGATCGTCAGCGCGAGACCCGTCGCCACCTGGTTGGCGACCAGCGTCAGTGTCAGGAAACCGAACAGCAGTGAAAACACAGCGCCCGTGATCATTCCGGCCATCATGCCGATCCAGGGCGAGCCGGTGGCATGCGCCGCGGTGAAGGCGCCGACCGCGCCCATCACCATCATGCCTTCAACGCCGAGATTGAGGACGCCGGCGCGCTCGCACACCAGTTCGCCGATTGCCGCCAGAACCAGCGGCGTCGAGGCCGTGATGATCGTGAGCAGAATGGCTTCGACAATCATGACGCTTTCTCCTCAACAGGCTGGCCGGGCGGCGCTTCGGACGATTTGCCCGCAAAAATCACGCGCACCTTGTAAAGGATCAGCGTATCGCAGGAGAGCACGAAGAACAGCAGCATGCCCTGGAACACGCGCGTGACCTTGTCGGAGACGCCCATGGTGAACTGCACCCCTTCGCCGCCGATATAGGTCAGCGCCAGAACCAGACCCGCGACGATCGCGCCGAGCGGATTGAGGCGGCCGAGAAAAGCGACGATGATCGCGGTGAAGCCGTAACCCGGCGAGATCTGCGGCTGCAGATAGCCGAGCGCGCCGGAAATCTCGCTGATGCCGGCAAGGCCCGCAAGACCGCCGGACAGCAGGAAGCAGAACCACACCATGCGCCGCGACGAAAAGCCCGCGAACCGCCCCGCGCGCTGCGACTGGCCGATCACATTGACCTCGAAACCCTTTAGCGTGAAGCGCATCATGAACCACACTGCAAGCGCTGCCAGAATGGCCAGCGCGAAGCCGTAATGGGCGCGACCGGAAGCCACCATTTCCGGTAGCGTCGCCGCGTCGACGAAGTCACGGGTCTGCGGGAAGTTATAGCCCTCGGGATTGCGCCACGGCCCGCGCACCAGCCAGTCGAGGAAAAGCTGGGCGACATAGACCAGCATCAGCGAGGTCAGGATTTCATTGGTGTTGAAATAATTCTTCAAAAGCGCGGGAATGCTGGCGTAGAGCGCGCCGCCGGCAATACCCATCAACAGCATGATCGGCAAAAGCAGCGGCGACGACCACTGGTAGAAATAGACCGGCACGATCGAGCCCACGATCGCGCCGACCGTGAACTGACCTTCGGCGCCGATATTCCAGATATTGGAGCGGTAGCAGACCGACAGGCCGACCGCGATCATGATCAGGGGTGCTGCCTTGATCATCAGCTCATGCAGCGACCAGACATCGAACAGCGGCCAGATGAAGAACTGGTAGAGCGCCTCCAGCGGATCCTTGCCGAGCGCCAGAAACATGATCGCCCCGAACACCACGGTCAGCGCAAACGCGATCACCGGCGACAGCAGCGAAAACAGGCGCGAGGCGCCCGGGCGTTTTTCAAGTTCAATGCGCATCGGCCGTCTCCTCGCCATGGACGCCGCCCATCAGCAGGCCGATCTTCTCCAGCGTCATCGTCTCCGACGGATAGCTGTCGGAAAGCCTGCCTTCCGAGATCACGGCGATCCGGGTGGCGATCTCGAAAATCTCGTCGAGATCCTGCGAGATCACCAGCACCGCCGAACCGGCGCGGGCGAGATCGACCAGCGACTGCCGGATATGGGCGGCAGCACCGGCATCCACGCCCCAGGTCGGCTGATTGACGATGATGACCTTGGGCTTGCGGTCCAGCTCGCGGCCGACGATGAACTTCTGCAGATTACCGCCGGAAAGCGAGCCGGCTGTCGGATCCTCGCCACTCTTGCGCACATCCATGAATTTGGAAATATCGCCGGTGCGCGCCCGCGCCACCGCCCGGCGGATCATCTTCAGCGGACCGCCCGCCAGAAACATTCCGGCCTCCGCCTCGTTGCGGGCGAGCACGAGATTTTCGGAAAGCGGCAGGCTGGTCACCGCGGCATGGCCGTGGCGCTCCTCCGGCACGAAGGCCGCGCCCAGCGCCCGGCGGAAATTGATGCCCTTGGAGCCAACCGGCTTGCCGTCGATCAGAACGCTCTGTCCGTCAGCCACCGGGTATTCGCCCGAGAGCGCGTCGAACAGTTCCGACTGGCCGTTGCCGGCAACACCCGCGATCGCCAGCACCTCGCCGGCCTTGACCTCGAGATAGATATCCTTCAGCGCGGTTGCGAACGGGGTACGCGA